>ERZ856578.15-NODE-15-length-288423-cov-7.068921_pt1 | contig 288423 bp, 269 predicted proteins | sample MGYA00514384_ERZ856578 | MGnify/ENA primary metagenome ERZ856578 (study PRJEB29103, sample SAMN06111958) | human gut metagenome | biome: human gut; feature: ankylosing spondylitis patient; material: healthy_person | host: Homo sapiens | place: China:Hangzhou... | reverse complement strand
TTTCGCAGCTTACCACGTCTTTCATCGGCTCCTAGTGCCAAGGCATTCTCCTTGTGCTCTTTCTTGCTTGACCAGTTCTTGTCTTTGTAACCCTTCAGCTCCAACCTCCAAAATGCTCCGCATTTCGTCGGTGTGCGTATCCGCCAAATAAATTTGCTCTCATACAGAGTTGTAAATGCAAGCATTTCCAATCTGTCCTTCGCAAATTTGCTTGTCTCTGAACGGTTACATAATAGCTATTTCTCTGGAATGTTTCGTTGTAGCGATACAACTTTTGTTACATTTGAAAATAGAAAATTTTTGTTTTCTCGATTGACTCTATTTTTGCTTTACTTGTATTCAGTTTTCAAGGTGCAAGTTGTTTTATTTTCGGCCGTTCTCGCGACCGCTTAAATATATTATCATGGGGATACCTCTTTGTCAACAACTTTTTTCGTTTTTTGCAAAAATTCTTTCAAAACAGCAAAAGCCCATAAAACCGGGCTTTCAGGTAAATATCGTCAGAATCAGCTGCAATAATATGTTGTTTTCGTAAAAATATCCTGCAAAAAGCGTTCGTTCCATGGCAGAAAAGAGTTCTGCAAACGCCCCCCTACACTGAAAAAATGTCAGCACAATGCCTGCCAGCCAAACGCAGACAAGCCCCTTCGCGCCGCCCACCAGAAATCCGCTGAATCGGTTCAGAAAATTCAGTCCCGGCAGCTTACTGAACAGGTGCAGTGCATTGATTACCACCTTCACTACAATATAAATCAGCACAAACGCCGCCGCAACACTCAATACATTGATGCAGACATTCGCGAGATACCCTGCGATATATTCCTTCAGACTTTCCGCGTGGAGCAGCTGATAAATCACAGGATTATTATTTTCCAGAAGCGCCTCCTTCAGAAATTCCGGCAGGGGCATTGCCTCAATCAGCGCGGTCTGCGTCTGCATTGCCCCCTCCTGCAAAGCCGTATCCAGCCCCATGGAGGTCTGAATTGTCGTGGACATTTTATCAAACAGGATTGTTTCCCTTAAAAATCTTCCGATAAAAGGGCTTACTGCTTTCGTTCCGAGCAGCGCCAGTGCCATCGGCAAAAAGCCAAGTACCGCGCGAATCAGACCCTTTCGCCATGCCGCAGCGGCGCAGCCCAGAATGACCGCCGCCACAGCCCCATCCAATATCCAATTCATCCGTTTTCCTCCTTTTTCTTCTATATTATAATAGAAACGCATGCAGAGAAAATTCTCACAAAAGAAAGGCGGCCTGACATTCTCTTGCCCATTCTGCCGCCCTTCCTTATTTTTACTGCTTTTGTGTCGCTTCGTTTTGTGTTTTTTCATTCTGCGTTGTTTCATTTCTCGCAGAAACACTTGCATTTTCCGTATCCGCCGCTTTTGCCGCATTCGTCTGCTTTTTCCCCTTTGTCATGGCATAAACAGAAATCTCATTCTTCCCAACTGCCATCACGCGGTTCAGCTTTTCCATCGGAATCAGGTCATTCAAGTCGGTGATTGCCGTATAATTCCAGCTTTCATTGCCGCTGTAGGTCACGCCGGTATAATCGCGGTCATTGCCGACCACAATGCCTTTTTCTGCTGCAAGCAGATACGTTACACTCTCGCCGGAGGCAAAGGAGCCCTTCTCATTGCCGCTGCCATCCAGCCAACAAACCGTTCCCTTCTCTCTGCCATCCTTATTCGCCACACCGTCCCCCAGCGCAAGCACAATATATTCCTTATTCCCTAATGCTGCCTGATCAACGGTATTTTCCAGAGGATAATTCCAAAGCTCGCCGCCGTCACTGCCAACACCATAGACTGCCCGATCGGAAATCACCGCCAACGCGCCATTTTTGCGATAGCTGATAACAGGAATGATTTCATCCGTTTTTTCCACTGCCGCAAACATGCTGTCCGTAAAGTTTTCGCCATCCTCCGCATTGATATAGAACAGCAGAACGCGCCCCATCGGGGAAATATCCGTTGTATCCAGATAGCTGATCGCAAACACCCTGCTGTCATCCGATACATCCGAGGAAAGGGGATAAATACCCTTGCTCTCCTCCACACGTTCCTTCAAAAGCTTCCCTTTTCGGTTATAAACACAGATGCGGTAGCTGCTGTCATTCTTCGTAATCAGGGAAAGATAGCCGGTTTCATTCAGCGCGAACTGCACAGGAGAGCCTCCCGCCTGCAATTCATAAACCATTCCTTCCTTATTATAAACCCGTACCGTTTTACCGCCCATGTCGCCAACAGCAACAAAATCGCCTTCCTGCACAAGAGTCGGCGAGGTCATACTGAAGGTATCACTCCACTTCTGCGCCCCTACGGAGGTATAATATTTCACGCCATCCTTCGTGCAAAGCAGAAATTCCTTCCCAAATGCAGCGACAGCCGCCTTACTGCCGGCATCCACCGCCACACTTTCCTTCGGTGTATCCTCCTGCATGACTGCGTCCTCCTCCTGCGCCTGCGTTCGGTTCGTTTTTCCGATAAGGGCAAGAAAACGCCCCTGTCCATGGAAGGTATCAATATAAATCCCGCCTGCTACCAGACAGACCACCGCCAGAATACAGACCAACGCAGTCAGCATCTTATTACTGTTATTCAAAAATTTTTTCGGTCTTCTTCTCATTGCCGCTTATTCCTTCAAATTTCTCTGTACCAAAAACATGGCTCTGTCATAGTCTTCCTTCCTGACATAAATCAGGTATTCCGTCTGATGGTCGATATCTGCATCCGTCGAAGTTGTTCTTCCGCTCACAAAAAAATCTGCCCGATCAGAAACGCGCATCTCATAAGAAATATCAAATTTCCAGAGAATATCTCGCACCTCTGCCTGTTTTTTCATATCAAATGTGCAAAACAGCTCTTTCCTGTTCCATACTGTAATCATGGCAATCCCTCCTGACGCTTGATTGCAATTCTTTTTCTCTATCATACTATATTCATACCGCTTTTGCAAATCCACACAGCTTTCTTTTTTCAAAAAAACGCCCGAGAAATTTTATAACAATTTTTTCTCAGGCGTTCTCTTTTCTTAATTTTCTTTCAGCTTTTTATACAGTGCAATATACTGTACTGCGGAGCTTTCCCACGAATAATCACAAAGCATTGCATTTTTCACAACGTGCGCCCATTCTTCCCTGCCCATGTGGTAGGTACGCAGGGCTTCATCCAATGCCCAAAGCAGTCCGCCGCAGTCATAGGTTTCAAACAAGAACCCGTTGCCCTCCTTGGTCTCAGGGTTATACTGCCGAATCGTATCCGCCAGACCGCCTGTTTTTCTCGCAATCGGCACAGTGCCGAAGCGCAGGCTGAACATCTGCCCTAAACCGCAGGGTTCAAACTTGGAAGGCATCAGAAATAAATCCGCAGATGCGTAAATCTGCTGTGCCAGCGCCTCATCAAAGAAGATATTCGCAGAAACCCTGCCGGGATAACGGCTTTGCAGGCTGCGGAAGGTATATTCATACGAAGGCTCACCCGTGCCAAGCAGCACAAACTGCACATCTCTGCGCATCATTTCATCCAAAACGGGTGCCAGAATATCCACACCCTTTTGGTCTGCCAAGCGTGTAATCATGGCAATCAGTGGAACCTCTCGTTCCTCCAAGCCCAAGCGCTTTTGCAGGGCATACTTATTCTCTGCCTTCCCCTCGGGATGCGCCGCGCTGAAATGCTTCACGATAAAACCATCTGTTTCGGGGTTATTTGCCGTAAAATCAATGCCGTTCAGAATCCCACAAAGGCAATCGCTTCTGCTGCGCAAAATGCCATCCATACCATACCCATATTCGGGTGTCTGAATTTCCTGTGCGTAGGTTCCGCTGACGGTGCTGATATAATCGGCATACACCAGACCCATTTTCATATAGCAGACCGTATTATAAAACTCCATATTGGCGTATGCCCAGTCGGATACCCCCAGAAGCTCTATGGTATCAAGCGAAAAACGTCCCTGATACTGCAAATTATGAATCGTAAACAGTGTTTTGATTTTGGAATATTCCGTTACCTTATTGTACATTTCCTTCAGATACATACAGACCGGTCCTGTCTGCCAGTCGTTGCAATGAATCACATCAGGATAAAAATCAAGCATTGCCAACATATCCAGAACCGCCTTGCCGAAAAAAGCAAAGCGTTCGTTATCGTCATCAAAGCCGTATAACGCACCACGGCTGAAATAATAATCGTTTTCAATAAAATAAACAGGTACCTCTCCGGGCTTTACCAGAACCTTGGCTCTCTGTTTTCTCCATTGCAAATAAACATCAAATTCTCCTAAAAGTTCCACGCCGTACATTGTCTCGTTTTTAATTACTCTATGACGAGGAATGACCACACGGACATCCACGTTCTTTTTCTGCAATGCCTTCGGCAAAGAGCCGACAACATCACCCAAGCCACCGCTTTTGACAAAAGGCGCTGATTCGGAGGCAACTAAAAGTACCTTCAAACCCTTTTCCATAAAATATCACCTCTTTTTTATCATACAATGAAAACGCCCCGACAGCAAGAAAAAACCGCAGAACATCTGATAAAATTTACGGATTTCCGAAAAAATACACGTTTTCATCCCCTTTATAAATTCCCAAAGAAATGGTATGCTATAGATTGAAATAAAAAAATCAAAAATAAAATCTAAAATAGAAAAGAGGCTACGATTATGAATCATACCATTCCCGAACGAAAGGATACCGACCCTCGTTTTCATTGGCACATCGAGGATTATTTCAAAACCGATGCTGATTGGGAGGCTGCCTATACCTCTCTGGAAAAGAGTCTGCCCGAGCTGACCGCCTTTGCCGGCAAGCTGGCGGACTCCGCAGAAGCACTGCTTTCCTGCCTGAAAAAGAATGAGGCGCTTTCCCTGAAATTAGACCATATCTATACCTACGCCTCCATGCGGATGCACGAGGATAGTGCAAATGCCTTCTATCAGGGGCTGGCTTCCCGTGCAGAGCTGCTGCTGATTCGCTATTCTGCGGCAGTTTCCTTCCTCACCCCTGAAATTATTGCCATTCCGGAAGAAAAGCTTACCGCCTTCCGTACAGAAAAAGCGGCAGATTTTGCTGTCTATGACCATTTCTTCCATACCCTTCTGCGCCAGAAGGCGCACACCCTTTCCCCGGCGGAGGAGCATCTGCTTGCCAGAACAGCAGAGCTGGGCGGCGCACCACAGCAGATTTTTACCATGCTGAATGACGCGGATATCTCATTCCCGCCTATCCGCACTGCCGCAGGAGAAGAATTGGAGCTGACAAAGGGCAGATATGTAACCTTTCTGGAAAGCCCCGACCGCTCCATTCGTGAGCAGGCGTTCAAAAATCTCTATTCTGTCTATTCCGCACAGAAAAACACCATCGCCGCAACCTATGCCGCATCTGTAAAAAGCGATGTCTTTTTCGCACAGGCAAGAAAGTACGGCTCTGCGATGGAAATGGCACTTTCCGACGACAATATTCCGCTTTCTGTATATGATACGCTGATTGAAACCGTCAACAAGAGCCTTCCCCTGCTGCACCGCTATGTTGCCCTGCGCAAAAAGGAGCTGGGCGTAGATGAACTGCACATGTATGATTTATATGTTCCGCTTGTACCCGATGCAGATGTCAAGATTCCTTACGAGCAGGCAAAAGCAACCGTAAAAGAGGCATTGCAGGTAATGGGCGAGGAGTACTGCAAGGCTCTGGCGCACGGTATGGAAAGCGGCTGGATTGATGTTTACGAAAACAAGGGCAAGCGCGGCGGTGCGTATTCCTGGGGCAGCTACGGCGTACATCCCTTTGTTCTGCTCAACCATAACGATACCATCAACAGCATGTTTACCCTTGCGCATGAAATGGGGCATGCCCTGCACAGCTTCTTCACATGGAAAAAGCAGCCCTATCTTTATGCCGACCATAAGATTTTCGTTGCAGAGGTGGCCTCTACCTGCAATGAGGCCCTGCTGATGGAGCATCTTCTAAAAACAACCAAGGATAAAACCATGCGGAAATATCTCATCAACTATTTCTTGGAGCAGTTCCGTGGCACACTCTTCCGCCAGACCATGTTTGCGGAATTTGAAAAAATCACACACGCCATGGCAGAAAAGGGCGAGCCGCTCACCTGGGAGGGCATGAACCAAATCTATCGTGATTTGAATATCAAATATTTTGGCGAGGATATCGTGATTGATTCGGAAATTGATATCGAATGGGCACGCATCCCCCATTTCTATAACGCCTTCTATGTATATCAATATGCAACCGGCTACAGTGCGGCGATTGCCCTTTCCAGAAAAATTCTGAACGAGGGACAGCCTGCGGTAGCTGCGTATTTGAATTTTCTCTCTAAAGGAGACAGCGAATATTCCATCGACCTGCTCAAGGGTGCCGGCGTAGATATGACCACTGCCGCTCCCATCGAAAATGCCATGCAGCTTTTCAAAGAGCTGTTGGATGAATTTGAAGCCTTATAATTTCACAAAGCAAAAGAGAGCTTTTCAGCTCTCTTTTTTATTCCGCATAAAAAAAGAAACCTTGAAAAATCAAGATTTCTGCAATGCGGATAACAGGACTTGAACCTGCACGAGTTGCCTCACTGGAACCTAAATCCAGCGCGTCTGCCAATTTCGCCATATCCGCATAAATCCTTTATATTTTATGCTCTTTTCCATAAAAAGTCAACCACCAAAGCCATTTGGGGCAAAAGAAAAAAGCCATCTCACTCCGATCATCGGTTGAAATGGCTTTTTTATGAACCAGGAGGGATTCGAACCCCCGACCCACGGCTTAGAAGGCCGTTGCTCTATCCAACTGAGCTACTGATCCGCATTGCGAAAGCGGGTGATGAGAATCGAACTCACGTGTTCAGCTTGGAAGGCTGACGTTCTACCATTGAACTACACCCGCAAAGAAAAAATGAACCAGGAGGGATTCGAACCCCCGACCCACGGCTTAGAAGGCCGTTGCTCTATCCAACTGAGCTACTGATCCACGTTACTAGCGCAAGAAATATTATGCCATAAAACGTCATGCCTGTCAACAGGTTTTTCAAACTTTTCTTATTTTTTTAAAAAAGCCGATGAAATCCCCTATATTGTTTCATCGGCTCCTTCTTTTAATTGATGCGCTTGAAATGCTCCTTATTCCAATATTCCATAATTGCCCCTTCGATTCTGCCGTCTTCCATTGTCAGAATGCCAAAGGTAGGCAGTGTTCCGCCCCTTGGCAAAGAGATGCTCCCGGGGTTAAAGAGGGCAACTCTGCCGCCATCCTCCCAAAGCGGCGTATGCGTATGTCCGAAAAGCACAACATCCGCCCCCTGTTCCTCCGCCCAGTAGGAAATCGTGTCATAATTCCAATACACGCGCTGCTTATGCCCATGCGTCAGGAGCAAGGTTTTTCCGCCAAGCCGCACCAGCTTCTGCGAAGGCGTATCCACGCGATAATCATTATTCCCCTTGACATAATGAAACGGCAGCTTAGGAAATTCCTGCTGTAATGTAACCGCGTCATCATCATGGTCGCCCAGATGAAACACCGCGTCCACCTTCCCTTGCAGCCGCGCAAGCACCGCTCTTGCATTTTCCAGATACGCATGGGTATCACTCAAAACCAGAATTTTCATAGGCTTACAGTTCCTTTTTCAGCATTTCCTTCATTTTGCGCAGTGCCTTTCCTCTGTGGCTGATTGCATTTTTCTCCTCAGAAGAAAGCTCCGCCATATATTTTCCCTTTTCCGGCACATAAAAAATAGGGTCATAGCCGAAGCCATTCTCGCCCTTTGCCTCATAGCCGATGATGCCCTCAACGGTATCATAGCTGACCAAACGTCTGCCATCAGGGAATGCTGCCGCAATACAGCTGACAAAGCGCGCTGTTCTCTTTTCCTCCGGCACATCATTCAGCTTTTCGAAAATCGCCTTGAAGCGTTCGGGGTAAGGCGTATCCTCGCCCATAAAGCGCGCGGAATAAATGCCGGGGGCTTTATCCATGTAGTCGATTTCCAGACCGGAATCGTCGCTCAGGGTAATCTTTCCGCCGATTTCCATCACCTGTACTGCCTTTTTCATGGCATTTTCCTCAAAGGTCTTGCCATCCTCTACCACGTCAATCGTGATGCCTGCTTCCTCCATGGAAATGACATTTACATTCATATCCGCCAGAATTTCGTTGATTTCCTTGATTTTCCCTTTATTTTTCGTTGCAAAAATAATCGTTTCCATCGTTTCCTCCTCGTTCATCCTTAGCTCAATTCCAGACCATCCAGCGCCGCCTGCTGCAGCTCCTTCAACTCACCTGCCGCCTTTCTGCCAAGCGCAAGCAGCTCCAAAAGCTGTTCCTGCGTAAAGGTGCCATGCTCGCCTGTGCCCTGCACCTCTACGAAGCTTCCTTCATCCGTCATGATAATATTCATATCCACTTCCGCCGCGGAATCCTCCTCATAGCAAAGATCCGCCATGGCAACGCCATCTACCACACCAACGCTTACCGCGGAAATATAACGGTGCAGGGGCATTTTTTCAATCAGTCCCTCCTCCACCAATTTCCGGCACGCCATTGCCAGTGCAACAAAGCCGCCTGTGATGGATGCCGTTCTGGTGCCGCCGTCCGCCTGCAGAACATCGCAGTCCACCGTAATGCTTCTTTCGCCCAGCTCCGTAAAATCCACCGCCGCACGCAAGGCTCTGCCAATCAGTCTCTGAATTTCCGTGGAACGCTGATTCAGCTTCAGCTTGTTGATGTCCCTTTTGTTTCTTGTTGCGGTTGCGCGAGGCAGCATGGAATATTCTGCCGTTACCCAGCCTTCGCCGCTCCCCTTTTTAAAGGGCGGCACGCTTTCCTCTACAGAAGCGTTGCAAAGCACCTTCGTATTGCCCCATTCTATCAGCACAGATCCCTCCGCATAGCGCGTAAAATCCTTGACGATTTTTACGGGACGCAGCTCGTCTGTCTTTCTTCCGTCAAAACGGTTCATCTCTCATTCCTCCTGTTGTTCTTTTTCTATTCGGATTAAATTATACCATATTTGCAGAAAAATTTATAGAAAAAGACCACAGCATCTCTGCCATGGTCGATTTTCTTATCTTATCGCAAGGGATAGGTAAATGCCTCCTCGATTGCATCTGCAATCGCCTTTGCGACTTTATTCTGATAATCCTCCTGCGAAATCTTGAGCGCATCGCCGGGGTTGCTGATAAATACCGTCTCTACAATAACCGCAGGTACGGTTGTTGTGTTCAGAATCAGCAAATCGGTACGCAGCTTTGTTCCTCTGTTGGTGTTGCCTGTTGCGCTGACAATGCTGTTCTGAATCAGCTGTGCCAGCTTCAAGCTTGTCAGCTTGCTGCCCGTATCATTGGAATGGTTTTTATACAGCACCTCTGTGCCGTTTGCCACCGCCGAGCCGGAATTCATGTGAATGGAAACCATTGCATCCGCAATCGCATTTGCACTCTGCGCCCTGCTGCTGTTTGTGGGGTAGGTATCGCTGTTTCTTGTCACATAAACCTTAATGCCGCTGCCGTCCAGATAATTTGCAACCTTCTGCATAATGGTAAGGGTGAGGTTTTTCTCCTTCAGTCCGTTGCCGCTTGCGCCGGGGTCACTGCCGCCGTGGCCTGCATCCAGCAGAAGCACCTTACTGTATACATCCTGCGGATTCTTTACGGAAATGACATATCTTTCCTGCTCCTCCGTAATGCTGTAGCAGCTGATACGACTCTGATGAAAGCGGATGGTTGTCTTGCCGCCGCTTGTAGAAACCTGAATACTCTTGATTACGCCGTTATCAATATCATAAGTGCCGCTGCCGAAGGTTTCGGAATAATCCCCGGGCAATACCACATCGGTATAGCCATCCAGATAATGATCATTGATTTTCACGCTGCCTGTCTGAATGGTATCCTTTTTCTGCAAATACAGCTTATTTGCGCTTGTGTCATAGCTCATGTTTTTCATACTGGAGCTGAAAATCTGTAATGTCATCGCATGATTATCTGTGGTATAGCTGTATTTCGCCATGCCGTCCACCTCAAATACCAGCCGCAGAGTCGTATCGTTGAACATTGCCGCTCTGCCTGCCGTTACATATTCCAGTGCGCTTACATCAAAGGTGCTGTCCAACTCGGAAACCGCATTGGGAATATCCACAACAACCCTGCTCGGATTCGAAAGCGTATAGACGCTCACGCCCAAGGCACTGTCGCCCTTCACCTCAATCACATCACGCTCGGTGCTGCTGTTATGTCGAATTGCAATATCGCTGACCGTTACGCTTTTGAACGCAATCGTCAGCTTGGATTTATCCGCGCTCTGCGTAATGGTGTAGCTCTTTTTCCCTGTTAAATCAAACACCACTCTGGTATAAGTAACGCCGTCCTCTCCCGTATGCTCCGCCGTCCGCACCGCAGAAACAATACCGCTGTTGGTTGCAGTCAGGTTTGTCGATAATCCGTTCTTTGCGCCGTAAAAATCAAGCACAATCTTATTATCCGCCACATAAACCTCCTCATAGGAGGAAACCGCACCGCTTGCCTGCACGGAGAAGGTCTGCTCCGCCGTTTTGCTTGCCGGCACCGTCACCTTGTTCAGGGTGACATAATTCACGCTCGGTGTGGTGGGTGTAGTGGGTGTAGTCGGATTTGTCGGTGTTGTCGGTGTGGTCGGCGTGGTGTTTGCCGTCGTTTTGATGGAAACCGTTCTGGTTGCATCATCCCACTGAACGTTCAGATCCAATGCAGAAGCCAGCGCACGCACAGGCAGCATCGTTCTGTCGTTTACAATCATCGGCGGCACATCCATGGTAAAGGTTTTGCCGTTTTTGTAGCCGGTCGCCTTATTCATTTCAAAGACCAGTGTATAGTCCTTATTTACCACATACGCCTGCTTGGCTTCTTCGTTCCAAGTAACCTCGCAGCCAAGCTCCTGCGCAATCTGGCGCATGGGCAAAAGCGTTCTGCCGTCAATCGCGACCGCGGGCATATCCTTCGGTGTCATGGTTTTTCCGTCAATCTTTACCACAATCTCCTTCGCATTGTATGCGTGGTTCTTGCCGTTATAAAATAGGTTCATGCTGACATTTGCTGCAAATGCCGTTACGGATGAAAGCATCCCCACCGCCATCGTTGTCAGCAGGAGCCGTTTCCACTTATGTCTCATTGTGTATTCCTCCTGCTTATCCTTATGTAAACTTTCCTTTGACATACTCCTCTAGTATATCAGTATATCAAATTTTGTCAAAATGAAAAGGTTCTTTCCCATTTTGTAAGAAAGTCTTAATCTTTAGTCGAAAAAAGAGCGTATATTGTTCCCAATAAACGCCCTTTTCCAATATTTTCTTGCTTATCTGCCGCGGTTTTCCGTATAGCTACCCTTGAGCGTTGCGGTTTTCGTTTCATCGTTCCAGAGAATTTTTTCTGCGCCGAAAATCTTCGCCCAATCCCGCATCGGAAGGAAGGCTCTGCCATTGACAATCTCTAGTTCCCCCGAGGTTTCCAATGGATTGCCACCATAAAGCATCTTTTTCTCGCCGGCTTTCATTTGAAAGTAGACATCTCCCTTCAGAATGGTGACCTCTTTCTCCCCTGCGTTCCAATCAACTTTGGTCGGCTCACGGTCAAACGCCTTTACCGCCGCACGCAGGGGCAGCATAGTATAGCCGCTTTTGCTGAGGTAAGCCGGAGTATCCAACGCGATCCTGTCTGCGCCGGAATAAATAGAATCCTCGCCTACAGGAATGGTTATCACCCAGTTTGTTCTGGTCGAGATTTCAAAGTTCGCATCCACGAAATTTTCCACAACCTTCATCCGCTCTGCCTTTCCATTCGCATCCGCATAGTCCGCATATAAGCCATAATGCACACCGGAGCCAACCTCCAATGCGCCATTTTCCGCATCCAGCGTATAATCGGAAAGCGTCAGCGCTTCCTGTTTTTTATCATCCGCCGCAAGAATCTGCACAATCAGCTTGCCTTCCTCTGCGTAACATTCCGCCTTTACGGAGCCGTTTTCCACAACCGTTTTTTCTTTCTCTGCAAACTGCATTTTCCCCTCTGCGGTAAATACGAATTTCGCGCTTGCCGTAAAGCCATCTGCTTCTGTTTCCGTCAGAATCAGCTTCTTCATGGTAATTTCGTCCGGTCTGTCATCCTTTTTGAAGCCCGTGTGTCCATTCGCATACTCGCACTTTGTCGCGATATCTACCGCAGGAATTTCCGCCGCCTGCGCCATCACAGGCATCGCTGCCAGACAGCCTGCCACCAAGGCTAAACCAATTATTTTCTTCATAAAATGCTCCTTTCGTTTTTCCCTGTTTTCCCATGTTATCTTGCTTTTTATTCTTCCTCGCCCTGCGCCCGTTTATCAAACGCCTTCAGCTTTTTCATAACCCTGCCGTGTACGCTGTTCGCAGGGAAATTTCCTGCCTTATTCTTCTTTCCGGCGGACAGCCCCATCAGAAGCTCAATCCCCTCATCAATTTTGGAAATCGGATAAATATGGAACAGACCTGCCTTCACTGCCTGCACCACCTCATCCTTCAGCACCAGATCCTTTACATTGGAAACAGGAATCATTACCCCCTGCGTCCCCGTCAGACCGCGCTTTCTGCAAAGGTCAAAGAACCCTTCGATTTTATGGGTCACGCCGCCGATTGCCTGAATTTCGCCCTTCTGATTCACAGAGCCTGTCACCGCCAGATCCTGCCTGATCGGCAATTCTGCCAGAGAGGAAAGAATGCAGTATAATTCCGTACTGGAGGCACTGTCCCCATCAATACCATTATAATTCTGCTCGAAGCAGACCCGACAGCTCAAAGAAAGCGGAAAATTCTGCGCATAGGTCTGCCCCAGAAAGCCCGTGATAATCTGCACGCCCTTGTCATGCGTCTGTCCGCTCAGGCGTGCCTCCTTCTCGATATTCACAATGCCGGATTTGCCGACATAGGTTGTTGCCGTAATACGGGAAGGATTCCCAAAGGCATAATTGCCCATATCCAGAACGGCAAGCCCGTTAATCTGCCCGATTTCCGCCCCTTCGGTATCAATCATAATGACGTTTTCTTCGAGCATTTCGTCCAGCTTTTCTTCATACAGCTTCATCCGCTGTTCCTTTTCGTAAATGGTTTTCTGAATATGTGCCGCCGTCACAAGCTCCGCTTCTTCCAGCTTTGCCCATGTTACCGCTTCGCAGAGAATCTCCGCCAGATGATTGAAGCGTGTGGAAAGCTTATCCTGCCGCTCTGCCGTTCGGGAGGAATATTCCACAATGGCGCAAACCGCGCTTACATCAAATTCCATGCACCCTTCTCTATCCACAAACCGTTTGATAAACTGCGCAATTTTCCGAATATTTTCATCTGTACGGGGCATTTCATAATCAAAATCCGCGCGAATTTTGAAGAACTTATCAAATTCCTCGTCATATTCATTCAACAGCTCATAATAATAGCTGCTGCCAATCATAATCACCTTGATATTTGCAGGAATCGGCTCCGGCTTCAGGGTAGGCGCAACCACTGCACCCAGCTGCTCCCGTATGGAGTCCATGTTGATTTCTCTGGTCTTCATCACGCGGCGGAGTGCCTCCCATGCCTGTGGTGTGGAAAGGATATCCTGCGCCTGCACCAGCAGATAGCCGCCATTCGCCTTATGGAACAGTCCGCCCTTAATCTTCATGAAATCCGTTGTCAAATTCCCGAATTCGCTGTCATATTCCACCTCGCCCACCAGATTATTATAGGTCGGGTTAAACGTCACCACGATGGGCGCACCCTTGCTGTCGGAATGGTCTACAATCAGATTGACCTTATATTTCAGCGTCACATCCTCGGCAGGCTTTTTCCCAAGCATCGGCAGAAGACTTGCAAGGCTGTCCTCGCCGTCCTCTTCCTCCTCAACGAACTGGCTGATATTTTCCAAAACATCCTCCTGCACCGCATTGATGTAGGAAATAACTCTTTCATATTCCCGATATTTTTCCTGCACAGCGTTCACATGATGCCCGATGGCAAACATTCCCGTTTTATAATCCAGCTGATCGGTCTGCCGCTTGGATTCCTTATCCATATCGCGCAGCTCACGCATAATGGAGCCTGCTTTTTCCTGCACCATCTGAGAATTTTTCTCAATTTTATTTTTTACATCCTCGCTCAGGTCATCGTATTCATCCTCGCCGACCGCCTTGCCCTCTACCACCGGCATGAAAAACACGCCTGCATTCGTTGTTTTTACCTGAAAGCTGTACTGCTCCGCAACGGCACTCATTTCTGCCATAAGCGCATCTCTTTTTTCATCAAAGGAATGCTCCAGAGTGTTTTTCTGTGTTTCGTAATCCTCCGCACGGAACGCCTTCTGCAGCTCTGTTTTGAAAAGCTGTACCAGCTCTGCCATGTCCTCCTTGAACTGCTTGCCCTGTCCCGGCTCGAAGCACAGTGCCAAAGGGCTTCTGGGGTTCTGGAAGTTATAGACATAGCACCAATCATACGGCACCGGCTCTGTCTGCGCCAGCTTTTCGGTGCTGTTTCTTGCATAGGTGGTTTTACCCGTGCCGGAAGGCCCTGCCATATAAATATTGTAGCCCTTCATTTTTACTGCCAAGCCGAAATCAAATGCCTTTACGGCTCTTTCCTGCCCGATAACCCCCTCCAGAGGCTCTAACTCCGCCGTTGTGCGAAAGGACAGCTCCTCGGGAAAGCACCCTTTTTTTAGCTCTGTATACGCCAATTCAAATGGTTTTTCCATTTTTCTTCATCTCCTTTTTTGCAAAAAACGCTGAAATGCACTCTCACATCTCAGCGTTTCTATTTTTTCTTTTCCGCTCCGTCAAAGGGACGCACCCTCTGCATCAGGGAAATATTTCCACATGATAATTGCATCCTCCTTGGTGTCGGGGTAATAATTCTTACGGATGCCCTCTGCCTTGAAGCCATATTTATGGTACAACGCCTGTGCAGGCCGATTCCCCATGCGTACCTCCAAGGTAATGCCTGTCATTTCTTTTTCCAACGCCTTTTCAATGAGCTTTTCCATCAGCATGCTGCCGATGCCTTCACAGCGTACCTCCTCCAGTACGCCCACGTTTGTGATATGTCCTTCTGTTACTACATGCCACATCCCTGCATAGCCGACTACTCTGCCATCCATCAGCGCCACATAGTAAATCGCCATTGTGTTTTCTCTGACCTCTCTTTCAAAATCCGCTCTGGTCCAGGGGATGGAAAAGGTTGCTTCCTCAAGCATCACCACGCCGTCGATATGCTCCTCCGCCATAGGGACAATCTCAATCATTCTCCTGCTTCCTCCTTCGCCAGTCTGGCTTCTCTTTCCCGTTCCGCCTGTGATTTTCTCAGATAAATCAGCTCAAATGCATTGCCCGGCTTTGCCAGTCCTTCCTCTGCCATGATTGCGCCCAGCGTTGCCACCGCAGATGCTCTTTGCATATTGCAGTGCGCAGGAGCGAATAAAAATGCGGGGTTCTGTTCCAGTCTTTCTCTGTGCACCGGAACGCCGTCCCCCAGAAAAATGACCTCATGCTCCAGCATTTCCGCAATTTCAATGACACGCTCAATGCTTTCTGCCATGTGGTCTGTCAGGCGAATCAGCTTGCCGTTTTCCCACATATAAAAAGCGGCATAAACCTGATTTCTTCTGGCATCCATAATCGGGCAGATGAATTTATTCGTTTCAAACACATTATATGCCAATGCATCCAATGTGGGAACGGCAACAATGGGCTTGTCCAGCGCAAGCGCAAAGCCCTTCGCCGTTGCCGCGCCGATTCTCAGCCCCGTAAAGGAGCCGGGGCCGCAGGCACAGGCAATGCAGTCAATGCTCGCCTTGTCCGTTTCCGTCCGTTCCAGAATATCCGCAATCATGGGCAGGATGGTCTGGCTGTGCGTCAGCTTATAATTCATGGTAAATTCCGCAATCAGCTTATCTCCCTCCACAAGAGCGGCACTGGCGGTCTGCCCCGTGGTGTCAATTCCTAAAATCTTCATCCTCAGCCCTCCTGTCTGATGGTGATGCGGCGGTAATCGTCATCCTTGGTGTAGTCCTTCTCTATCGTAATCCAGACGGCATCGGCAGGAATCAGCTCCTTCACCAGCTCCGCCCATTCTACCAGACAAACGCCCTCACCGTAAAAATATTCCTCATAGCCGGTGTCCTCCATTTCCTCCTCGCAGGAAATGCGGTACACATCAAAATGATACAGCGGCAGTCTGCCCTCGTATTCATTCACAATGGCAAAGGTAGGGCTGGTCACATGCTCCGTAATCCCAAGCCCCTTGGCAAAGCCCTTCGTAAAGACCGTTTTGCCAACGCCCAGATCGCCGCTCAGACAGTAAATCTGCCCCACCCTTGCCTCTCGTCCCAGCTTTTCTCCCAAGGCTTCGGTTGCCTCAGGGTTGTTTGTTTCAATTCTTTCGTTCATCGTATCATCCTCAATAAATAAAGATTGCCGTAATGCCTGTATCCAGCTTGCGTGCTTCCTTACCGTCATAATAATACAAATCGCCCACGCCTGCATTCACATCATACTTGCCGATATAAACCAGCTTGCCATTCTCCTTATACTGGAAAGCAAATACATCCTTGGCAATGGCGGTTTCTGTCTTGCCATCCCATGCACGCAGCTCGCCATTGCCTGTTGCTGCATCTGCATCGGCAACATAATACACCGCGTCCTCTGTGAACTGTACGCCGCTTGCGTTTGCAATGGTTGTTTTGCTGCCTGCTGCGCCCAATGTGCCTACGCCTTCTGTATAATCAAAGTAATAAATCAGGGTATTGCCGATGTAGCCGAAGCTCTGCACGTTTGTGGCAACGGTTTCTGCTTTTTCCTTGCCCAGCTCGATTTCCACCAGAATGGTATCCCCTGTATTCGCATCGGTATCCAGATAAGCTGCCTTCTTGCCGTTTTCGGAAAGCTTCAGTCCATCCAGCTGCGGCTGACTGCCGGAAAGCAGATTTACCTTCCCTGTCGTATCCGCAAGGAATACCTCCATGCCGCCATAATTCAGAGACATATAATAAATATATTCCACCATGTCCAATCCGCCGTCCATAACGGAAAGGTGCATGGGTGTAAATTCCTTTGTTTTATAGCCTGCCACATAGGTCTGCTTGCTGTCAACGCCGACTGCCGCAACCACATCACCTGCTACCCGAACACTCTTGCCGCCTGTCAGCACATAACATTCCTGCAAAAGCGGTTCAAAGCCCTCGCCGTTTTTCATTGCCTTACGGATTTCGTCTCTCTGCACCTTCTGCTCATAGCCCTCATCGCCCTTTTTCAGCTTCGCATCCTGCTCTGCCATGTCATCCACGATAATATCCTTATAAAGCACCTTTTCTTCGCTCTTTTTGCAGTAGAGTACATCTCTGCCGTTGGGCATCATTTCCATGGAAGAAACATTTTCGATTACGGTCTTAGGCTCTCCCTTAAAATCATAGCTGAAAATGTTATAGCCATCCTTGCCTGCCGCAACGTAATACAGAATTCCGCTTTCCTCCGCCATGGCGTAGGTTTCCGCGGAATCGGTCAGGGGAAGAATGTTATCCTCCATATTCTTGCCGACTGCAACTGCATTCAGAAGCCCTGTGGTATCGGTGAATGCAAGATATTTGCCATCGCCGCTCAACGCATAAACATCATTTTCCAGATTTATGCCCGTCTTTACGGTCTGCACCTGCTTGCCGTCATAGACGCAAAGCGCGTAGGTCTCGCCGCTCTTTTTCAGATAAGCGACCACCTTGCCGTCCTTGCTTGCCATGTAATCGTAAACATCCGTATCAATCTGCGCCGCCTTTGCATCCGCATTTTTCGCATCCCTGCGATACAGCACAAATGCACCGTTTTCATCTATATCATCGGAGAAATACAGATAGCTGCCGTCCTCTGTCACGCTTGCGCCCCAAGCAGTGTAGAAGTAATGATAGGTGCCGCCGTTGCTCAGTCCCTCCTGCACCTGGTAGGGTTCATTTTTCAAATCGTAATAATACAGATTATCATCCTTGGTATACAGGATACCCGTATCAACAGCTTTTCCCATTGGGTTCATCCACGCATACGCCATAATCGCAATCAACGCAATCAAGCCAATCACAATCCCCAGTACGCCGCCCTTTTCCGCTTTCTGTGCCGCAGGGACTTCCGCAGGCTGTTCCTCCTGCTTCGGTTCTTCCTGCTTCAGCTCTTCCGTTTCCTCTATCTCAGGCTCTTCTGCTGTTTCTTCTGCAGAAACTTCTGCCGTTACGGGTTCTTCTGCCGTTTCTACAGCTTCTTCCGCCGCAGGCGCGTCTGTCACAGATGCTTCCTCCTGTGTCGGCTCCTCTTTGGTCTCCGCTGCTTCTTTCGGCTCCAATTCCTCATTTTTGTCTAATTCATTCTTTTCCATCTCGTCCATTTTGGCGTTCCTCCTAACCATTGATTTTTGTCAGAAATATTTTCTTCGCACCACCAAAGCCACACGCCCGATGCCCTTGATGCGCTGTAGTACCTTCCGCCTGTCCTTCTTGCGGAGGGTCTTTGTATTTGCCTGCACCGCCTTCTTTTCCGCCTTCTGCATTGCCCTTCCGGCCGCTTTCCTTCTGCCGCCCGGCAGAAATTTCCGAAATGCCAAAGCCTTCCTTCCAAGCGATACCGCGCGCAGACCGTTTTGGACTGCACTGATGCCCATTTTTATTTTCGGCTCCATAAAAAAGCCCCTTCCTTTTTTCTCATTGGGACACACCTAACGTATTTCTACCTATTATAGAATACGCATTACATACTGTTTCAGTATACCACACTGTCAACACTTCGTCTACTCTCCGAAATGTTACCGAATTGTTACAAAATTTAAACTTTTAATGAAATTTTAGTTTACAAACCAAACTTCTTCCATTATAATATCCTAAGGATACCACAAAAAGAAAGGTGAGATATTTCCGAATGAATGAAAATCAGAATGAAATTCAGAACGAAAATCAAGAGCAATCGCAGGAAACCCATAAGCATTTCCTGACACTTCATATTTCTCATAAGGGTCAGCAGAAAACGCTTCACTTCCGCATCCGTCATGCTGTGGCGGTCTGCGCAGCGACAGTTTTTCTGGTCGGCGGTTCTGTCTGCGCCGTTGGTGCATATCAGAAAACAAAAACGGATTTGCATACCTCTAAGGAGCAGCTTCTGGAAACCGAACGGGAACGCCGTAAGCTGGAACAGCGTGCAGAGCTTCTGGAAACCGAAAATACCGAATATACCGAAAATATTGATGCGCTCCAGAATAAAACAACAGAGCTGGAGCAGAAAATAAACGAAATCGAATCCGTAAAAGAGGATTTGTATCATCAGATTACCAATCTGGATGAATCCGATTCCTCTGCTTCTCTGGATTTAACCGCTATGACATCTGCATTGGCACCCACTGAGGGAACAGAGGCGGCAGCTCCGACCTTTACCACCCTCGTCAGCACATCCTATAATAAGGCCTCTGCCCTTTCCACCCATCTGGATAAGATGAGCCTTCTGATGGATGAAACAAGCATTTCCTTTTCTGCTGTTGCAGATACCGTAACCTATCTGGCAGCACTGAGCAATGCACCGAGCGGTTGGCCTGTTGACAGCCGTACCGTTTCCACAGAATTCAATCCCTCTGCCGATCCCTCCATCAGTGACGGCAGAAAGCATTATGGCATGGATATCTCCACACAGAGCAGAATCATCCCCATTTATGCAACCGCATCGGGGACTGTTGTTACCGCACAGTATCATAGCGAATTTGGCAACTATGTTGTGATTGACCATGGCAACGGCTTCACCACCTTATACGCACACTGCACGGATTTAAACGTAGCTGTCGGCGATAAGGTAAAGAAAGGCGATACCATTGCAACCACAGGCAGTACAGGGATGTCCACAGGTGTCCACTGTCATTATGAAATTCAGCTGAACGGGGTATATCAGAACCCCAGAGATTATCTCGGCGAAGAATAAAAAACAGAAAAAATTTAAGGCTGTCCGAAAAATCAGGCAGCCTTTTTTATTTGCTTAATCGTTTGTACTATCTCCGTTTCCGCTGACGGGAATGGCATCCCCCAGCAGTCTGGGCTTTCGTTTCAGTGCCGCATTGCAGAAATCCTTCGCTCTTGCAAGCATTTCTCGTGCCTCGCGGTAGCCTTGCCCTCTGTAGCTTACATCTGCCGCCGCAACACCATAGGCATCCAGACCTAATTTCTCCGCGACATATAACGCCCGCGGCAGGTGGTATTTCTGGCTAACGATAATCACCTTTTTCGCACAGAAAATCTCCTTTGCGCGATAGACGCTGTCATAGGTGGAAAAGCCTGCATGATCCATGAAAATATCTGCGGAAGGCACGCCGTTTTCCTTCGCAATATTCTTCATGGTATTTACTTCATCATAGTCCTCTGTGCCATGATCACCGCTCATCAGAAGCTTTTCCGCCGCGCCGGCCCGATAAAGCGCAATGCCTGTTTCCAGTCGGTCGGTCAGCATCAGGCTCGGTGTCCCATCAGGACGCACGCCGCATCCCAGCACCAGAATACAATCCGCATCCTGCTTTGCCGCTTCCTCTGTTGAAAGGATGCGCGCCGCCGTTTCGCTTTTCACATAGGCACTCAGCCAGACCACCGCCAGACAGCCGGCAATCCCCGCGCAGATTAGAAAAAGAAGAATTCGCTTTGTCCATATTTTCATATCGTTTCCTCATTTCTTCCAAGCTGTTCCTGTCTGTAATATGCAGCCACCTTCGCATAATCCGCCCGTTTCAATTCGTTTTTCCCTTTTTCCGAAAGGGCATAAACGCCCTTTTCCACGCGCACAAACCATTTCTCATAATTGCGGCTGAGAAGCACAGCCAGCTCTTCTAAGCCCCTTGCGCGCAGCTCCGCCAGAGAAATTTCCCCTTCTCGCTCCAGAATACACGCCAGACGGACGACCCTTTCCCGATAGGCAGTGATAATTTTTCGTCTTGTCATGCCGCCGATATTTGCGTCCAGCTGTCTGCCTTCCAGTTCTGCCTGCAGCTGCTCCTTTTTCCGCTTATTCTTGCGAATCATGCTGTCCGCAGGTGTCAGTACCACGTCCACCGTTTTCAGCGGACTGTCCAGCGCAACAGTCATCAGACCCAATTCCAGACGCTTCAGCAGACGCAGCATGTCCTGCCACGCCTTTTCTCTTGCGCCCTTTTTCGGACGAGGGATTGCCACAAAAACCTCATCCGTCAGGCTTTGCCTCTCCAAGCCCTGATAAACCAGCTTCAGCCCAAAGGCCCTTTTCATCTCCACCACAACCAGTCTGCCGTCCTTCTCGGCGGCAATATCGCAATGCTTCACCTCTGCCTGCACCTGATAGCCTTCTTCCTCCAGAAACGCGCGAATCGGCTCATATAAATCTGTTTCCTTAAACTCCGTCATTTCTTATTCCTTCGCCATAAAGGCTTCGATTTCGTCCACTGTTTTCAGCATAGCGGCAGTCATCACCTCATTGCCCTCCGCAGTCACCAGAACATCATCCTCAATCCGAATCCCGATTTCCCATTCCTCGATATACAGTCCCGGCTCTACCGTCAGCACCATGCCGGGCTCCAGCACACGGTCGCCGTATCTGCCGATATCATGCGTTTCCGCACCAAGGTAATGGCTCACGCCATGATAATAATATTTCGCTGCATCCTCCTTGGTTTCCACCAAGCCGATTTCCTTTAATGCCGTAAAATAATATTCCTTCAGCAATTCATTCAGACTGCTGAACTGCACACCCGGACGAATGGCATCAATGACTCTCCGCTGTCCCTCCAGAACGATATTGTAGACCAGCTTCTGCCGCTCCGTAAATTTTCCGTTGACGGGGAAGGTTCGGGAAATATCCCCGTTATACCACTGCCATTGCGCACCTGCGTCAATCAGAATCAGCTCGCCATCGGCAACGGTCTGATTATTTTCCACATAATGCAGAATCGTCCCACGCTTGCCGCCCGCCGCAATGGTGCGGAACGCCTTTTCTCTCGCCCCATTCACCATCAACGTATAATCATACGCCGCTTCAATTTCATATTCCTTCTGATTGGGCTTTGCCGTCCGCATCATGGCTTCAATCCCCAGACGGGTAATATCCATGGCTTTCCGCATCCGCTCCAACTCCCATTCTTCCTTAATCAGACGCATATCGCTGAACAGAGGATACAAATCCCCAATGACCATCTGCGGTGCATGGCAGTGTACCTTCTCTGCAAACCGCAAAGCAGGGGTACGTTCCCCGTGCCATTCTCTGTTTTCCATATCAAGCCAGATTTTCTTAACGCCGCTTCTGAATAAATATGTGGCGAAATCCTCCTCAAAGGCATCAATCCAACCGATATTTTCAATGCCGCTTGCCGCGGTCGCCTCCTCTGCCGTCATGTTTGCGCCGACCCATTTTGCCATAACGCCGTTATCTCTGGGGATATACAAGGTTTCCTCCACGCCCGTTCTGGTTTTCGCCAGAAAAAGGATGCAGTCCTCCCGTTCAATGCCCGTTACATAATAAAAATTGCGATCGGGAGAAAAGGGGTAATTCTCGTCCCCTCTTTTGATGGGTGCTTTCCCTGCAAACAGCACCGCCGCCGAAAACATTTCCATCCGTGCAAGCAGCTTTTCTCTGTTCTTTTTCCAGATTTCGTTCATTTTTTCTCACCGTTCCCTTCTATCCGAAATAGTCTCTTTTTTCCGAAAAATCCTTACAGCATCTGAAGGGTTTTTCTAAATTTTTTATTCCGAAATCAAAAATTCCTTGTCTGCAAAAAAATTCTTCAACGCTTTTTTCTCTGCTGCAACCCTGCCCTGCACCGCATCAGGCTTGCCGCCGCCCTTACAGCCGAAAGGCTCCTTCATTTCATCGGTATAGGCGCGCGCGTCCTTCTCCGTACTCAAAAGAACAAAGACATAGCCCTCGTCTGCCTTGGAAAATACCGCCGCACGCTTCGCGCCCTTCTGCAAAAGCAAATCCGCAAAATGCGTCAAATCCTTACTGTTCAAGCCCTCGCCGAAGAACAGGATATTTTCCGTTCCTTCGGGCACCTGTTCCGCCTTTAGCGTGAAGTATTTCCATTTTAACTGATTCAGATTCTGCAACAGCTCATCTCGCTCCGCCAGAACATTTTTCACTGCGCTGTCCGCCTTAACCGCAGGCACAGAAAGCAGCCTGCCAACCTCTGCGGAAACGTCGTTTTTCTTACGGAACTCCTGCAATGCGCGCTTGCCGCAAAGCAATTCCAAGCGTGTGCCGCCCTTATAATTCTGCGCGCCGATAATCTTAATCTGCCCGATTTCGCCTGCCAGCTTTACATGTGTTCCACAGCAGGCACAGCAGTCATACTCGCCCACATTCACAATGCGCACCTGTCCTTCCAGTTCCTTTTTGCTGCGATATTCCAGCTTCGCCAACTCCTCCTTTGAAGGATAGCGAATCCCGACGGGCACATTTTTCCAGATGGCCTCGTTTGCTTTTTCCTCTAAATAAGGCAAATCCTCCGCAGGAATTTTGGTATTCAAATCAATCGTAATGCTTTCCTTTCCCATGTGAAAGCCGACATTATCACAGCCATATCTGCCGCAGATGACACCGCTGAGAATATGTTCTCCCGAATGGTTCTGCATCAAATCAAAGCGATGCTCCCAATCAACCTCGCCTTCCACCTCTGCACCGACAGGCAGCGGCTTGTCTGTTGTATGAACGATGTCCTCGCCTCTTTCATGCACATCCAATACACGCACACCGCCCAGAACACCGATATCCGCAGGCTGTCCGCCTCCCTCAGGATAGAAAAGTGTTCTGTCCAGTATGACTGTCCAATGCTTCTTTTCTTCTGTACAGTCCAGTACCCTTGCGGTGAATTTTGTTGCATAGGCATCTCTATAATATAATTTCTCAGTCATGGTTTTTCCTCCGTCTTTCTGAAATCCTACAGATAAAGTATAGCATATTTCAGACAAAAGAAAAAGCGGTGTGTCTGCTGACACACCGCCTATCGTCAAATATGAAGTTATTTGTCAACGGAAGGAGCAACATCGTCCATCCATTTCATCAGACCGCCCATTTCAGCGTCCTTATCCCAAACATATTTCTTCGTTTCGGAAGCGATTACGCCGCTCAGACCGAGCAGTGCAATCAGGTTCGGGAATGCCATACATGCGTTCAATGTATCGGCTACGTTCCAAACAACGTCCAGAGCTGCGGAGCAACCAACCAGTACAACGATTGTCCATGCAACACGGAAAGGCTTAATTGCCTCTACGCCTACCAGATATACCCATGCACGTTCGCCGTAGTAAGCCCAACCAAGGATGGTGGACCATGCGAATGTAATCAGACCGAATGTCAGAACTGCAGGCCCGATAACGGGGATTGCATTGAAGGCACCTGCTGTCATCTGTGCGCCCTTCAGACCTTCCATACCTACGGGGTCCTTAATGATAGAGGATACCAGAACCAGACCTGTCATCAAGCAAACTACGATTGTATCCCAGAATACGCCGGACATGGAAATCAGCGCCTGTCTGGAGGTATTTCTTGTTGCTGCACATGCGTCTACGATAGGAGCAGAACCCAGACCGGATTCATTTGTGAACAGACCACGAGATACACCGGCACGGATACACGCTACTACTGTTGCACCAACAAAGCCGCCGCCGACTGCCTGAGGATTAAATGCGCCACGAATAATTGCGGAGAATGCTGCCGGAATATATGCGCCATTGATGACACAAATAATCAGACAACCTAAGATATACAGACCAGCCATCAGGGGAATCAGCTTTTCACATACCTTGGAGATGGACTTAACGCCGCCCAGAATTACCAGACCTGTAGCAATCATTAAAATAATACCTGTGATAACCTTTGGAACACCAAATGTACCGCTTACGGATTCTGCGATAGAGTTACCCTGTGTCATATTACCAATGCCGAAGCAGGCAATACCTGTAAGGATTGCAAAGAGAACGCCCAGCCACTTCTGACCCATACCTCTTTCCAGAGCGTACATGGGACCGCCGATGAAGGAACCGTCTTTTGCTTTTACACGATATTTTACCGCCAGTGTTGCTTCACCGAATTTTGTTGCCATACCAAACAGACCTGTAAGCCACATCCAGAATACAGCACCGGGACCGCCTGCGCCGATTGCAGTTGCAACACCTACGATATTACCGGTACCGATGGTAGCCGCAAGCGCTGTTGCCAGCGCACCGAAGCCAGATACGTCACCGCTTGCCTCCGAATCCGGTGTAACGGAAAGCTTAATCGCTGTAATGGTTTTTCTCTGAATGATTCTTGTTCTGAATGTCAGATAAACGTGTGTACCTACCAACAGGATCAGCATGACAGGCCCCCACACAAAGCCATTGATTTTTGTTACAAAAGCGTTAAAAGTTTCAATCATACCTACTTCCCTCCTCTTTTCTTTTAAAAAAGATGATCTTCCTTTTTTGCATCAGCATCGAAATCAGAGTTGCGCGCGTTTCTGTTTTTCAAAAATACTCATACATCATTCCATTCGGAACACACCTATATAATACATAAAAAATGACCATAGCGCAAGATATTTTTTGATAATTTTCAATTTTTTTCCATTTTTAACAAAGCTTTTTATATGTTATACCCATTAAAACCGTTGATTTTATCTGTTTTTTATGCACTTCGACATCAGCAAAAAGACATCTGTCCGTTAAGAAAACGTGAATTTATTTCGTTCAGCGGATAAACAGAAGTCCATTTAAATATTGAAAAATCAACATTTTTCGATGTTTTTATAAAAGCAACGACAAAATTCACTTTTTATCAATATTGTTATATTGCACAAAAAATTTTTACGTTTTCTTAACACTGTATGCAAAAAACAGAGCGCTTCTATTCCCGCTATACACGCCTCCCTTTCGACGCAAGCTCCAATAATCCAATCAGGATCCGGAACGCCATGCAGAGCCATTGATGGCGCACTTATGAAACGTCTCCATTTCCCTTCCCTCCTTTTTTGAAAATATCGGAATGCTGTCCGAAGTGTTTCTGCTTCGGTATACTTGGAATTTATTCGTTTTCCGCGAGAAATATGCCATCTGCGCCCATTCAGATTGTATTAAAAAACGGAAGAAACCATTTTTTGAGGTTTCCTCCGCTTTTATAGGTGCTATGCTTACATCTCTTTGTTTTCTTCTTCCGCAATGGCTTCTGCGATTTCCTGCTCATCTGTTTCTTCTGCCTGCTCATCTGCTTCTTCTGCTTCCTCATCCTTCGGCTCACGCATCAGGCGCAATGCCACAACCAGAATTACAACGGCAACCACAATCTGCGGAACCGTATGACTAAGTGCCCATGCGAAATCAGGGATATAGAAAAACCGCTCCATCAGGTACATTGCCTGCTTCCACAGCTCGGAAAGGGCAATCAGGAGCAATACAAAGCCGAACACGCGGCGGTGCTTTGGACTGCATTTCCAGTCTCTGTCCAAATTTACATAATCCGCAAAAATAAATCTGTCTTCAACTGTCGCAAATTCCTCTTCCGTCATGCGCCGCAGGTTATGCGTGTGAAAAAAACTGTAGCACCATACAATCGGGCAGATAAAGAAGATCAATTCCTCAAAGCCCAGCCATGCCGCTAAGGCAATCGTACCAAAAAACAACCCCATCAGGCTGACTCCCTGCCGATACAGCCCCATGTACATCTCTCCTGCCCCCGGGCAGCAGGAAAATACCAGTGTGAAAAAACGATTCTTTTGATTGGTCATAAAAAACGCCTCCTATTGCTTGTTCTTTCTTCATCTGCATCTATCATAGCAGAGAAGTTTTAGACTTTCTTTCAGCAATGTTTAAGGTTTCTTAAAGAATCGCAGAATATTTTCGCAATAAAAAAAGAATCGCAAGCGACTCTTTTTTTATAACTACCTTATTCTTCTGCTTCCGTTTCAAATTCTGCCGCCTTTTCGCCGCCGGGGAGGAATTTCTCAATCTCCGCCCAAAGCTCCTCCACGCCCGTTTTCTTCTCGCCGGAGAAGGGAATCAGCACATCCTGCGGCTGTAATTTCAGCGTTTTCCGAATCACCGCAAGCTGCTTTGGAATCTGGCTGCGGTTCAGCTTATCGGATTTTGTTGCCGCAATGATGATATCAAAGCCGAAATGCTTCAGCCAGTCATACATCATAATATCGTTTTTCCCCGGCTCATGGCGAATATCAATCAGCAGGATAATCGCACGCAGCTCCTCTCTGCGTGTCAGATACTCCTCCATCATCTGTCCCCATTTTGCCACCTCGGATTTCGGCACCTTGGCATAGCCATAGCCCGGCAGATCAACCACATACATCATGTCATTGACACCGTAAAAATTGATGGTGCGTGTTTTCCCCGGCTGAGAGCTGGTTCTTGCCAGTGCCTTTCTGCCCAGAATCGCATTGATGAGAGTAGATTTTCCAACATTGGATTTTCCGGCGAAGGCAATCTCAGGCTTGCCATCCATAGGATAATGCGAAAAATTCGTCCCGATATATTTCAAATCACATTGCTTTACCTTCATGCGTCTTTTTCTCCCTTCACCAATGCCGTCTGCAATACATCCTCCATGGTTTCTGCCAGAACGAACTGCATCCCATCCTTGATTTCGTCCATAATTTCATCTAAGTCCTTTTCATTTTCCTTGGGCAAAATCACGGTTTTAATACCGACCTTTTTCGCCGCAAGCACCTTTTCCTGTAAACCGCCAATGGGCAGCACTCTGCCGCGAATCGTAATTTCCCCTGTCATGGCAACATCATTGCGCACCTTTCTTCCCGTCAGTGCGGAAATGATTGCCGTTGCCATCGTTACGCCTGCGGAGGGCCCATCCTTGGGCGTTGCCCCCTCAGGAATGTGGATATGTATGTCCTTCTTCTTATAAAAATCAGGCTCCAGCTGAAAGCGTTCATTCTGAGAGCGAATGTAGCTGACAGCCGCTTCCGCAGATTCCGTCATCACCTTTCCCAGATTGCCCGTCACGCGGAATTTGCCTTCCCCTGGCATGCAGTTTACCTCAACAGAAAGCGTTGTGCCGCCGACTCTTGTCCATGCCAGACCACGCACAATGCCGACCTGCGGCTCTTTGTAAATCGTATCCGGCATAAATTTTCTTGCGCCCAGAAGCTTTTCCAGATTTTTCTTCGTAACCGTCAAGGATTTTCTTTCTCCCGAAAGAATCATCTTCACCGCCTTACGGCAAACCTCGCCAATGGTGCGTTCCAGCTGACGCACGCCCGCTTCTCTGGTATAGCCGTCAATGATTTCCTCCATGGCATCCGCTTTGATTTTCAGCTGCTTTGCGGTCAGTCCATGGCGTTTTCTCTGCTTTTCAAGCAAATGCTCCTCTGCGATGTGCAGCTTTTCCTGCGCGGTATAGCTGGAAAGCTCTATTATCTCCATTCTGTCGCGCAGAGGCCCCGGAATGGTATCCAGACTATTTGCCGTACACATAAACAATACCTTCGATAAATCATACGGCAGCTCTACAAAATGGTCACGGAAGGTGCTGTTCTGCTCGCCATCCAGAACCTCAAGCAATGCCGCCGCAGGGTCGCCATTATAGGAAACACCAAGCTTATCCACCTCGTCCAGAAGCATCAGCGGATTGATGGTGCCTGCCTGCTTCATGGCATTGATGATGCGTCCGGGCATTGCGCCGATATAGGTCTTTCTGTGTCCGCGGATTTCCGCTTCATCCTTCACGCCGCCCAAGGACATCCGCACATAGTTACGGTTGAGTGCCTTCGCAACGGAACGCGCGATTGAGGTTTTCCCCACACCGGGAGGGCCGACCAGACAAAGGATGGTTGCATGCTCCTCCGGTGCATTTTTGCGGACAGCAAGGTATTCCAGAATACGCTCCTTCACCTTTTTCATACCGTAATGATCCTCATCCAGAATTTTTTCTGCTTCCGCTAAATCAAAGGATTCCTCTGTCGTTTCTGTCCATGGCAGGGAAAGCAGGGTTTCGATATAGGTTCTGGAAACATTCGATTCGGGAGAGGTTACGGGAATCTTGAGCATACGGTCGATTTCCTTTTCAATCGTATCCCGAACATGCGCAGGGGGATTTTTTTCATCCAGCTGTGTGCGGTATTTCGCCGCATCTGCACCAACGCCATCCTTGTCACCCAATTCCTCCTGAATTACCTTCATTTCCTCGCGGAGATAATATTCCCTCTGGTTCTTGTCGATTCTCTGCTTTGTTTTGTTTTCGATTTCGCGCTTGATTTGCAAAACCTGACACTCGTGCTGCATGGTAGTAATCACCATTTCCAGACGTTCATAGGGATTCAGCCGTTCCAGAAATTCCTGCTTTCTGTTGTAGGCGAGCTCCATCCCTGCGGCAATGACATCCGCAAGCGCACCGGGTCTTTTCGCCGCTACCACATTGCCCATCAGATCCAGTGCGGCAGTATTATTCGCCAGCTTCAGATAATTATCATATTCCTCCACCGCAATTTTCATAATTGCCTGCTCCTGCTCGCTGGGCTCTTCCTCAAAATCCTGTGCAATGGTCGTAATTTCGGCATAATCGCAGTTTTTCACATGGATATTCAAAAGTCTGCCTCGGTTTTTCCCCTCCACCACAACATGTGTCAGATTGCCGGGCAGCTTCAGCACCTGCTTCACCTCTGCCAGAACGCCGATGTCATATAAATCATTTCTGGAAGGATCGGGAATAACAGGGTCCTTCTGCGTTACCAGAAAAATTTCCTTTCCGTTTTCTTCTGCCGCCTGCAGCGCATCCAGAGATTTCTGCCTGCCTGCCGGAAAGCTGATTGCCATTCCTGGGAAAATGCTCATGCCCCGCAGTGCAATCATCGGCACAAGAATCGCTTGTTTCTTCTCCATTCTTTTCACCTCGTATATCAAAATCCTTATAAAAAGCTTTATTTTTTGTATGCATTCGGCGAAAATCCCCAAAAAATCAAGGCTTCGCCTTAACTAAATAGTATACAATAAATCTCTCCTGCGGTCAAATCCCAGCTTTCTGTCGAAAAATAAAATCCCTGATTTTTCTTGTATTACTCATAAAAATATGATATACTATCAAAGATGCTAATAAGATATGGTAATAAATTGGAAACGCACACTCCCTCCGGATGATAACGAACAACACATAAAGTTATGATTCAGGAGGATTTTTTATGCCAAAAAACAAATTTCAAGACGCTGTTTTCACCGCCATCATGGCAGCCGTAATGGTATACGGTATGATTGTGTACAATGTTGCATGGAACACAGACGGTGTTTCCACCATGACATTTCTTGCCGCACTGCATGAAATGCCAATCATGTTCCCGATTGCCTTTGTGCTGGAATTTTTTATCGTCGGCAAACTTGCGACAGCTCTTGCCTTTCAGGTAATGCGCCCCGATGACAGACCGCAGCTGATTACCTTTGCAATCTCTATCTGCATCTGCTGTATAATGTGCCCTGTGATGAGCCTGATTGCCACAGTGCTTTTCAACAAGCCTGATTTCTGCACATGGGTACAGACATGGGCACGCAACTTCCCCATGGCTATCTGCTATCAGCTGTTTTACTGCGGCCCTCTCGTGCGATTGATTTTCCGTACCATTTTCAGAGAAACCGAATAATTCGTTTCAAAAAAGCTCCACGCAGAACCTTCTCCCGCGCGGAGCTTTTGCATTTCATTTTTACCCGATTTCCTTTTCCTGCAAAAAATCAATTCCTTCCGAAAGTGCCGCGCCCTCAGAAAGAAACGCCGCACTGAGCAGCTCCTGCACTGTTGCAACAGAAATGACCTCTATTCCCAAATTGTGATAGCTCTCCTTCCAATTCTGTTTCGGAATCAAGACCTTCGTCGCACCTGCCTCCTTTGCCGCCGCAAGCTTCTGCTCCACGCCGCCAACAGGGAGCACCTGTCCATGCAGACCGACTTCCCCCGTCAGCGCAAGGGTATGGGCTACAGGTATTTCCGTAAAAGCGGAATAAATCGCAAGAAACATCGCTACCCCTGCGGAGGGCCCATCCACAGGAATCCCTCCGGGGAAATTCAGATGCACATGGAAATCCTGCGCAGAAAAGCCGAACTGTTCCAGCAGTGTAAGCACATTCTCCGCCGCAGAACGGGCATTGCTCTTGCGTTTCGCCGTTCCCTGCCCGTTTTTCAGCTCTTCCTCCTCTACGATGCCCGTCACCGTTAAGCCATTGCCGCCCTTCCGCACCACCGCTTCTACGGAAAGCAGCGTCCCTCGGCCATTGCCCTGCACCCCCAAGCCATTTACCACACCAACCTGTGGCTGCTCCGCGATTTTCTGCCGATACAGCGGCTGATATCTTCCTGCCTCTGCCGCCCATTCCAGTTCCCTTGCCGTAATCTTCTTTTTCCCCTCCATCCACGCCAGTGAGGTCAGCGACTGCACAAGATTCACCGCATCTCTGCCACCGCCTGCATACGCCGCAATCCTGCCGCAAAGCCCCTCCTCATAGGAAACGCCTGCACGCCGCAGGCTATTTTCTGCGATTTTTTCCACCGCGGTTCTGTCCAGCGGTTCAAAAAAGATTTCCGTACACCGGGAACGCAATGCTTCGGGAATTTCCTGCGGACTGCGTGTGGTCGCTCCAATCAGCCGAAAATCCGCAGGCATCCCCTTCCGAAAAATCTGATGGATATAGGGCGGAATGCTTTTGTTGCTGCTGCTGTAATAGCTGCTCTGAAAGTGTGCCACCCTGTCCTCCAGTACCTTCAAAAGCTTATTCATCTGCACCGGATGCAGTTCCCCGATTTCATCAATAAACAGCACGCCGCCGTGCGCTTCGCAGACTGCCCCCGGGCGCGGTCTGGGAATCCCCGCATTGCCAAATGCCCCTGCGCCCTGATAAATCGGATCATGCACAGAGCCAAGCAAGGGGTCTGCAATGTTGCGTTCATCAAACTGCAATGTGGTTGCATCAATCTCCACAAACCTCGCACCTGCGCCGAAGGGGGAACCTTCCCTTTTCTTCGCTTCCTCCAGAATCAGCCTCGCTGCCGCCGTTTTCCCCACACCGGGAGGGCCATAAATCAGAATATGCTGCGGATTGGGGCCGCAGAGTGCCGCGCGCAATGCCTTGATGCCGTTTTCCTGCCCGATGATTTCTTCCAGTGTCCGCGGTCTGGTCTGCTCCGCCAATGGTTCTGTCAGCTTTGTTTCCTCCATTGCCATCAGCTTATCCATCTCTACAATATTATCCTCGCACCGCAAGCCCTCTCCTGCGCCTTTTCTGCGGCTGCTCCTCCAAAAATACCATGCGCCCAGCCCGAAAAACAAAAGCTGCGCCCACGTCAAAAGATTCCATTCCAAGCTCCCATCTCCTTTTTCCAATCTTGGAAATAGTATCTCTCAACAGGGCGGAATTATCCGCACAAAAAAACGGTATCACATAACAAGCTTGTGACACCGTTTTTTCGTTTTTATCGTTTTTATCCTTTTTATTCTCTTTCTTCTCCTTACAGCACCAACACCGTTGCAATGCTGAAATAAACCACCAGTGCAATCGCATCCACAACCGTAGAAATCAAGGGGCCCGCCATCATCGCAGGGTCAAGCTTGACTGCCTTTGCCAGAATAGGCAGAATACACCCCAGTGTTTTCGCCAGAACAACCGCAACACCCATACTGATGGAAACCGTCAAGTCAATATTAAACGGGGTCGAATGGTCGAAAAAGGTCATACGAATCATATTGACCATCGCCAGAATCAGACCGCAGAGAATACCGACACGCAGTTCCTTGAACACAACCTTAAACGTATCACGCATCTGAATATCACCCAGCGCCAGACCACGAATAACCATGGCAGAGGCCTGCGAACCGGCGTTACCGCCCGTACCGGTGATGATTGTCATAAAGCTGGAAAGCATAACAACCGAATCCAGAAGGCTTTGATACATCCCGATAACAAAGGCACTCAGCGTACCGGAAATCATCAGCACGCAAAGCCACGGAATACGATTCTTCACCAGTGCGAATACGCTCATTTTTAGGTATTCGTCATCCGAAGGCAGGACAGCATTCATCAGTTCCATATCTTCTGTGGTTTCCTGCTCGATAACGTCCACGATATCATCGACCGTGATGATGCCGACCAGTCTGCCCTCCGTATCCGTTACGGGCAGTGCCATCCAGTTATATTTCTTGAAGATATTTGCAACCTCCTCCTGGTCATCCAATGTGTGTACGGAAATAACGTCATCCTCCATCAGATCCCCAACCAGACTGTCATCCTCCGCACAAATCAGGGTTCTCAGAGGAATAACCCCCAACAGCTTTCGTTGTGCATCCGTCACATAGCAGGTATAGATGGTTTCCTTATCCATCCCAACACGCTTGATTTCGCTCAGTGCCTTTGTAACAGTCATATTGGCACGCAGGCGCACAAATTCGATTGTCATCAGGCTGCCTGCGGAATTTTCGGGATAATTCAGAAAACGGTTGATCAGCTGTCTTGTGCCGGCATCGGTATTGCGCAGCACCTTTTTGACCAGATTGGCAGGGGCTTCCTCCAGAAAGTCCACCGTATCATCCAGAAACATTTCATCCACGATATTGCGCACCTCTCGGTCGGTAATGGACTGCACAATATGCTCCTGTGTATCATTATCCATATAGGAGAACACCTCTGCCGCAACATCCTTCGAGAGCAGACGGAAGATAAAAAGCTGCTTTTCCGCCGTCAGTTCCTCAAAATATTCCGCAATATTGGCAGGCTGTTCCTCATTTAATTCCTGCTTTAGCTGCAAATACTGTCCACCGTCCATCAAGGCCGTATAATTATCAAACAGAATCTGCATTTCTTCATTCATGTCACTCATTTTTTCACCCCAAATTCAAATAAAAAAGCACCATATGCCTTTCAAAAAAAGTTTCTCCGCATACCGTGCATTCATTCAAAAAAGGGCATAAAAAACCACAGTCAACTCTGTTGTATCCAAAAAAGCTGACCGAAATACACGGTAAAATTTTTCTCAGATCGTCGATAGCCCTCAGGCTCTAAAGGAATGGTATCTTTACTATGACTGCCGTCCATTTCGTTCACCTCGCTTTGACTGTACGATTTTTCACTCATTATATCCAGTATATGCCTTGATAATTTTTGCGTCAACACTCTTTACAAAAATTTATCAAAAGTTTTTGAATTGTGTTGGATGAAATTGATTTTTTTGTTATACTATGGTTGAAAAAAAGCAAATTTTGCAAAAAATACAGGAAAAACCCCAAAAAAGCATAGGAGGAATTTTTATGGCTTTGAAGGAAACCATTCAGGAGTTTAAGGAATTTGCCATAAAGGGCAATGTGGTAGATATGGCTGTCGGCGTAATCATCGGCGGCGCATTCGGCAAAATCGTTACTTCTTTTGTCAATGATTTGATTATGCCCATCATCGGCAAGCTAACAGGCGGCGCAGATTTCAGCCAGCTTTATCTGCCTCTGGACGGCAATCATTATGCCACCCTTGCAGATGCACAGGCGGCAACCGCAACCATCGCATACGGCTCCTTTCTCACACAGGTGCTTGATTTTCTGATTGTGGCAATCGTCATCTTTGCGGCGCTGAAGGTGCTGGTGAAGCTGAAACGTCCTGCCGCTCCCGTGGAAGAAGCACCTACAACGAAGGTCTGTCCCTTCTGCAAATCCGAAATTGCGATTGAGGCAACCAGATGCCCCAACTGCACCTCTCAGCTGGAGGGTTGATTTCCAAAAAACAAAAGCGAAGTCCTCATTTTTACAAGGATTTCGCTTTTTTATTTTATCTTTTTCTGTTTTTTTGCTTCAGCCTTCCTGCGCGGCAAAGACCTTTTCTACCTCTGCCAGAAGCTGTTCGGGGTCAGTCTCCCGTCCTATATAATCCAGCTCCATCAACTTTTCGCCGTCGCTGCAAAGCACATGATAGGAAACCGATTCGCTCCACTCCGTGCGGCAGACATGCAGCCGGGAAAACGCAGGATATTCCGCGGAAATTTCCTCGGAGGCAGGAAACTCATGCCCCCTCTCCTGCCATCTTTCTTCGGTCAGCCTTTCATTCTCGATATTCTTATCATATTGCTTTTCGGCATCCCGTTCTCGGCGGAAGCAGGTATAGCGCGTATTCAGATGCCATTCTGCTCCTTCTGCGTTCCGCATATACTGCTTGGTTTCCAAATCCCGTTTTGTCCGCAGCTCAAAGCGATGCTCCACGCCATAGTTATAAAGTCCTCCCATCCGCTTTATCGTCTGATACATCATCCCATCAAACTGATTGGCACTCATGTGAAGTCCCTCCTGCGCAGGGTCAACGCTTTCGCCGCATCGGGTCAGGGGTTCCTCTATCAGGCTTTCCAGACGCACCGCAGGCAGATTGGCGTATGTGCTTTTCTTCGGCAGGTCAAAGGTTTTATCGTTAAAGTTGCCGCCGTAATAGGTTCCGCCGACAACAAGAACAACGCCCATCAGAGCCAGAAACGCTTTTATCACGCGATCCTTTCGCCAGTTTGTATATTCATCGGGGATATCACCATCCTCGACCCGTTCCTTTTTCCGCCGCAGCTTGCGTATCTCCCAATAGCCGCCTGCAAAAGCAATCAGAGCAGTTGGTCCAAAGAATCTCAGTGCAATCAGAAGCGTATCTCCGCTCAGCGCCGCCCTTCCCATGCTGAAGACGCACACAGCCAAAATAACCAGAGCAATCAAAAGCACAATCTTTGTTTCGCGGATACTCCCTTTCTCCTTCTCTATTTTTTTATCTAAATCCCGCAGCACCGCTTCCTGCGACACCTCCGGCTCATCCGCACTGCATTCCTTTGCAAAAACATAATCCAACTCATAATGGCAGACCTCCTGCCAGCCATCCTTGGCATATCCTGCCCGTTCCGCATCCGTCGGCACATGCTCCAGCTCCTCGATACGGTAGCGCAGGTGCTGCGGCTCGTCCTCACGAAAGATGTATTTCAGAGGTGTCATCTCCTCCAGAAGCAAGCCCTGCTCTGCCATCTCCTTCAGATAAAGCTCGCCCAATGTTCCTGCGGATCTCCATTTTTTAATGCGCCTATCGTCCCTGCTCATGCATCTGTCCCCCTTACGATTTCCGTCCCTTCCTTCTTTGTCGAAATCTTCTGTTTCATATATACCATACCTTTGTCCAACAAGGAAGTCCTTTTCCGGAATCGTAAGAAAATTGTAAGAAATGGCAGAAAAAAAAGAGAAAATTTCTCATTTTCCCTTTTTCCCTGCTCCCTATTCCTTATTTTTCGTGTATGCGCTTACCCGTCATGTGTTCAATCGTAATCTCGTAAAGCTGCACCGCATGGATACCCTTTACGATTTCCGCTTCAGCCTCCTCTTTTGTGGGGTAATATTTCAGTGCCAGCTCTCGCACTCTGTCCTCCGTCTGCCCCGCGTCCGCAACCAGCTTACATCTGCCGAACACAATTACGCTGTGCAGATAGGGTGCCCAATCCCCTTCTTCAAAGGCTTCGTTGCCATAAACGGTAAAGCAGACCTTATCGTCCCTTTTCAGCGCATCCACCTTATGCCCTGCCTTGCCGCCATGGATAAAAATTTTTCCCTGCGCGTCGTCATAATAATAATTGACAGGAATCGCGAAGGGGTAGCCCTCATCCCCATTCACCGCAAGAATTCCTCTTTTTTCTGCGGAAAGCAGTGCCTTCGTTTCCTGCGCGGAAAGCGCCTGCTTACTTCTTCTCATTGGTCTGAACATCTTCTTCTCCTCCTTTATATACTTAAAAAGCCCGAAGGAATCCCCTCGGGCGGCTTTGCTTAATATTTTTTCAGAAAATTGCCAAATTTCGTATACTGTCCCATCCATGTCAAATCGACCGTACCCGTCGGGCCGTTTCTCTGCTTCGCAATAATCAGCTCTGCCTGATTTTTCTTTTCCGTATCGGGGAAATAATATTCATCACGATAAAGAAAGGCAACTACGTCCGCATCCTGCTCAATCGCGCCGGACTCACGCAGGTCGGAAAGCATCGGACGGTGATCCGCACGCTGTTCACAGGCACGGCTCAGCTGACTCAGTGCAATCACAGGCGCTTCCATCTCTCTTGCAATCGCCTTAAGGGAACGGGAAATTTCGGAGATTTCCTGCTGACGGGAATCGTTTCTGCTATTGCCGCTCATCAGCTGCAAATAGTCAATCACGATAAGCCCCAGCCCTTTTTCCACCTTCAAGCGACGGCATTTGGAGCGCACCTCCATCGGGGTCACCCCGGGGGTATCGTCAATATAAATCGGGGCTTCGGAAAGGGGGCCCATGGCATTAATCAACTCCGCCCAGTCGTTTTCCTCCAATTCCCCGGTACGCAGCTTCTGTGCATCAATCATGGCCTCGGAACAGAGCATACGGTTGACCAGCTGCTCCCGGCTCATTTCCAGAGAGAACACCGCCGTCGGCACATTGGCACGAATCGCCGCATTCTGGATGATATTCAGCGCAAATGCCGTTTTCCCCATGGAAGGACGCGCCGCAAGCAGAATCAAATCTGATTTTTGCAGACCTGCCGTTTTGGCATCAAAATCCAGAAAGCCCGTCGGCACACCTGTCAGCTTGCCCTTGGAACGGTAGATATCCTCGATTTTTTCAATCGAGCTGACCGCGATATCTCTGATATGATGGAACTGCTCGGAATGGCGCTTCTGCATGATGTCAAAAATGCTTTTTTCCGCCGTATCCATAATGGCATTGACATCCTCTTTGCCCTCATAGCTCAGCTGAGAAATATCCCCGGCAGTGCGAATCAGACGGCGCAGAACGGATTTTTCCTCCACGATTGCCGCATAATGGCGCACATTGACAGAGCTACCGACTGCGGAAGAAAGGCTTGCCAGAAAAGGCAGACCGCCTATCTGCTCAAACTGCCCTTTTTCCTCCAGCTTATTCTTGACTGTAATCACATCAATGGGAGAGCCGGAACGATATAATTCCTCTGCCGCTTCAAAAACCATGCGATGGTCGGGGCGATAAAAATCCTCCCCACGCAGCACCTCAAGCGCAACAGATGCCGCTTCTCTGTCCAGAAACATGGAACACAGGACAGCCTGCTCCGCCGTTTCATCATGGGGCGGCACACCGCGCATATATTCTGTTTGCTTTTCCTGTTCTTCCATGTTTTCCGCCTCCTGTACGGGGACTTACGCTTCTACGATTTTCACCTTTACCTCTGCCGTTACCTTAGGATGCAGCTTAATGACTGCGGTTCTTTCACCCAGCATTTTGATGGGGTCACCGATAGAAACCTTCTTCTTATCAATATCCAGCTTGGTCTGCTTTACGATTTCCTCCGCAACCTCTTTATTCGTCACAGAGCCGAACAGCTTGCCGTTGCCGCCTGTTTTCACCTTGATGGTAACAACCTTATCCTCCAGCTCCTTTGCAGTTGCCTGCGCCTTTTCCAGCTCCTCCTGCTTACGCTTTGCCTCCGCCTTCTGCTTCAGCTCATAATCATTCAGATTGCTTTTTGTTGCTTCCACAGCCAGCTTTCTGGGCAGCAGGAAATTCTTTGCATAGCCCTCGCTGGCATTGATTAAGTCGCCCTTTTTGCCGACGCTTTTTACGTCCTGTAATAAAATCATCTTCATGTCGTTTCCTCCTTCAAATATTCATCAATGGCACTGCGTACCCTCTCCTTCGCTTCTTCCGCGCTGCAATCCTTAAGCTGCGCCCCGGAAACGGTGAAATGGCCGCCGCCGCCCAGTTTTTCCATAATTCTCTGCACATTCACATCCCCAAAGCTGCGTGCGCTGACATAAACCACATCATCCACCTTGCAGCAGACAAAGGATGCCTTAACCCCTGTTACATTCATTAAATCATCCGCCGCCTGTGCCGCCGTCAATGTGGAATTCTCCCGATTGGCAGGGCATACGGAAAGCGCCATAGAGCCAAGATACAGCTCTGCATCACGCACAGCGGTTGCTTTTGCCTTATAGGAATCAATATCATTCTGGAACAGCATCCGCACACGAATACTGTCTGCCCCGTTGCGGCGCAGAAATCCTGCGGATTCAAAGGTAATCGCGCCCGTTTTGACTGCGAAATTCTTGGTATCCACGGTAATGCCTGCCAGAAGCGCATCTGCCTCGATGGAGCGCAACTTGATCCTCTTGCCGATATGCTGAATCATTTCCGTAATCAGTTCAGACGTAGAGGATGCGTAGGGCTCATGATAAAGCAGAACCGCCTGCTCAATGAAATCCTGCGCGCTCTTTCTATGGTGGTCAAACACAACGATTTTCTTTGCCGCCTCCAGAACGGAAGGGCCTTCCACCATACTGGCGCGGTGCGTATCCACAACAATCACCAGTGTTTTATCATCCATTTCCTTCAGTGCATCCTTTTCCTTCATAAAAGCAGTCTGATAATATTCATCCTGCGCCATCTGCTCGAAAATGCACTTAATCCCTGTGCTGACCTCATTCATTACAATGCGGCATTTTTTGCCCATAGCTCTTGCAATGGCACAAATCCCCATGCTGGAGCCAAGGCTGTCCAAATCCCCATTGCGGTGTCCCATAACCATAATAGACGAGGATGCGCCCATCAGCTCCCACAGAGCATCTGCCTTTACGCGCGCTCGGATACGCCCGTTTCTGCCAACCTCGCCTGCCTTTGCGCCGTAGAACAGGTATTTTTCGCCTTCCTTAATCAGCACCTGATCACCGCCGCGTCCCAATGCAAGGTCAAGCGCTGCCTTCGCGCTCTGCATGGCATCCTCCAGAGAGCCGCCGCCAATGCCGACCCCCATACTCATCGTTACAGGAATATGCTCGCCAACATTGATTTCGCGAATGGTATTCATAATATCAAATTTCTTTTCCTTTAATGCCTCCAAATCCCCCTTGGAAAGCAGGAGGATATATCTGTCCATCTGCAGCTTTCGCATCACGCCGTTGGCATCCGCAGCAAACTGTGTCAGCTTTCTGTCCACGATTGCGGAAAGCAGGGGCTGTCTGTCCTCCGCGAGGGAATCCATAACATCCTCATAATTATCCAGAAACAGCATCCCGATAACCGTTTCGTTGCGGTCAAGTCTTTCCTCCAGCTCATACTGCTTGGAAATATCCACCAGCGTCATATTCAACACATTGCCGACTGCGCCGTTTTCCTCGACCACCTCGCACTGGTTCAGCATGGCATCGTAATGCTTTTCCTCCACTACAACCACAGCATGCTTGCCAATCCCCGCCTTTTTCAGCTGATCTACCACAGGCAGAATCAATTCCATATTCGGAAATTCCTTTGCGAATTTCTCATTATACATTAAAATGTGCCCCCGAATATCCAGCACCGCGTAGGGAATGGGCATATTCTGGGGAAGCGGGAAGTTGTGCTGCAAAACTGTCGTATCCAGAAAGGCTACTCTGTCGTCTGCATTTTCTTCCTTCCGTGTGCCGTTATCCTTTAAAAGTGACCATGCGAAAAAGCCTGCCGCCGCGCCAATCAGCGCACCGAAGCCGACTCTGGCATCAATCAGAAAACAGATGCAAAGCAGCAGAATCACTGCCGCCACCCCGATGGGGTTGCTTTCCCTTCCTGTTTTTTCCTGATATTGCTCACTCTTAGCGTTTTCGCTCATATCGTCCATCATCAGACCTCCATAAACGCAAAAAATCTTACCTTTTGTTTTTCCTCGAAAACTCTCTTTGCTAATGAGATATTATAGCATAAAAGCAGGTGTGACTCAATAAAAAAATGCCCTGCGGCAGGCTCTGCCATGGCGAAGCAGAAAAAATTTCGTCGAAAAACCAAAAATTTCACATCATCCTTATAGCTTTTCAGGAAAATTCATAGTATCATAGGATAAGATACTCTGGAAAACGGGTATCCTATTTATTGATTCGAGGTGTCAGTATGAGACGGTTTGATAATTTCAGACGCAACAGAAACGAGCAGGATAAGCTGCTCGCAAAAATCTGTATCTATGCGTTTATTCTGCTTGCCGCATTGATCCTGTTTGAAAAGGTCATCGGCAATCTGCCAAATATCGGCAGCAGCATCACCAAGGCAACCAACTATCTGAATACGCTGACCGCACCCTTTCTGATGGGCTTCGCGATTGCTTATGTCATGAATCCTTTCCTGAATTTTTTTGAAAAAATCTTCAAAAAAAGCGGTGCCTTTTTTCAGAACCATGTGAAAATCACCCGTATTCTTTCTATTTTAATCAACTACGTCATCATCATCGGCGGTACGGTCTGGATTGTGATTTATCTTGTACCTGAGGTACGAGATTCCATCATTACTTTCGCGACAAACGTCACAGCCTATTCCGATGCCATGAATGTGCGTATCCAGAATTTCTTCGACCGGATTGTGTATATCAACAGTGCGGATGTGAATAACGTCATCAACCGCCTGCTTGCCCCTGTGAAAGATATTTCGCAGAATGCGCCGGAGCTTCTGGAAACGATTGCCGTAAATGTATATGGCTTCGGGCGTATCACCATTCAGTTCATCATGGCAATCTTCATTGCCTTTTATATGCTGCTGGATAAGGAACGGTTCAGCCTGAAGGCAAAAAAAGGGATTTACACCTTCTTTTCCAAGGAAAAGGCAGATGTTATCCTGCGCTCCGCTATTCGCACGCATCATATCTTCCAGAATTTCATTGTCGGCAAGGCAGTTGATTCGCTGATTATCGGAATTCTGGCGTTTATCGGGCTGAATCTGATGAAGGCCCCCTATCCGCTGATTCTCAGCCTGATTATCGGCGTAACGAATATGATTCCGTATTTCGGGCCGTTTATCGGCGCAATCCCTGCTATCCTGATTACGCTGCTCATTGATCCCCCTCTGGCGATTGCAGTCGGCATCTTTGTTCTGATTTTGCAGCAGTTTGACGGGAACTACCTCGGGCCGAAAATTCTGGGCAATTCCGTTGATCTCAACCCCCTTTGGATTATTCTTGCCGTGCTGATTGGCGGTGCCTTCATGGGGCCTGTCGGGATGTTTGTGGGCGTGCCCGTTTTCGCGACTATCAAAACCTTTACATCGGAATATGTCAACCGAAAATATACTGAAAAATATCCGACAGGTGACCCCCTATCCATCCAAACGGATGCGCAGGAACAACCCGGAAAAATCAAATGAGATTGTACCATAAAAAAGGAATCTCAAGTCAGAAGCGGCTTGAGATTTTCTCTTTTTATCAGATTACGAACGGAGGTCTTTTATGACAGAAACAAGAAGAACCAGCTTTTTTGCGCTGCTATTTTTTATTTATTTCATTGGGGTGTCCTTTCTGATGGCATATCTCCCTTTGGCATCCCGCCTTTCGGATAGTGCCTATATGCTCCTGTCGCAGCTTATCTGCTTTGTACCGCCGCTGCTGGCATATTTTAAATGGTCGAAAAAAAATGTGAAGGAAACTCTGCGGCTAAACCCTTTGGGGTGGAAAAATCTACTGCTTCTGCTCTCCTTCGGCATTTCCATTCAACCACTGATGAGTCTGCTTTCCTATCTGACGGCACTCTTCTTCCCCAACCCTGTGGAGCAGTCCGTCGGCGGCATCCAGTCCTCCGGCTTTCTGGTTTCATTTGTGGCGGTTGCAGTTTTGCCCGCGGTGTTTGAGGAATGCTTTTCGCGCGGCATCCTTCTCTCCGGATATCATTTTCTGGGGAAATATAAGGCACAGTTTGCCTGCGCACTGCTTTTCGGTCTGCTGCATCTGAATCCGCAGCAGTTTCCGTATGCGTTTATTGTCGGATTTATTTTCGCCTTTCTGGTGGAGCGGACAAATTCCATCTTTGCTTCCATCCTGCCGCACATGATCATCAACGGCACAACGATTTTCAGCATCTTTGCCACAAGCAGTGAAACCGTGACAACCGCGGCGGCAGAGCTTCCGCAGGGCAGTGCGCTTGCTTCTCTGCTTGTTGTTTCCCTGCTTTCCCTACCTTGGCTTGCCGTGCTGCTCTATCTGTTTCTGAGGGCAAACCCTCCCGGAGAAGAGCTTCTGCTGCTGGATGAAACCGGCAGCCCCTATCGGGAACGATTCCTTTCCCCTGCGATTATCACTATTTTCGCAATCTTTATTGTGTTCGGACTTTTGCCCTATGTCATGGCATGAAAAAAGGAGCCTTTGGCTCCTTTTTTGTATATCAAAGCCCCCTGCCTTGACCTCTTACTGCTCCATCTGCTTCCCCAGAAAGCCTGCCGCCGTCTGCGCCAGCTTGCCTTCCACCTCGCCCATCTTCTGATCCTTGGAAAGGAAAATAATTGCGCCCATAGCGTCCCCCTCCGCAATAATGGGTACAATCAGCTGATGATTATACGCGCTTTCGGAATCATCCTCCAGAACAGGGACGAAGTTCGCATCATTTCTCTCCGCAATCAGCGAGGTGCGCTTGTTGATGCAATTTTCCATTTCGGAGCTGATATGCTTTTCAAAAAACTCCTTTTTCCCGCCGCCCGAAACGGCGATAATCTGATCCTTATCCACAATACAGGTGATATGCCCCACAGTCTGCGCTAAGGATTCCGCGTATTCCTTCGCGAATGTGCCCAATTCCCCGATGGGAGAATATTTTTTCAAAATAATTTCGCCCTCGCGATCGGTAAAAATCTCAAGGGGATCACCCTCGCGGATACGGAGCGTTCTTCTGATTTCTTTGGGTATAACCACACGCCCAAGGTCGTCTATTCTTCTGACAATGCCTGTTGCCTTCATTGTATCTTCCTCCTGCCAAATTTATTGTAAATGTAGTATTTGCAGGAAAAATTGAAATATGCGCTTCTCCCTCTCTGTGAAAATCTGGCAAGAAAAAAGTCTTGCATGCATCTACATCCAAGACTGTCTGTTTTTATGATTTTCTCTCCTCTCCCCAGAAGAACAGTGCCACTGTTCCCGGGCCGGTATGACTGCCGATGGTCGTGCCGATGCTATTGATCAGCACCTTGCCATTGAGGTGTGGGAACCGGCTTTCAATCAGCTTCGCCACCGCCTCTGCATCCTTCTCGCAGGCAGAATGAGAGATATAGCACTTCTCATGATACTCCAGACCATCCTCCGCCAATTCCTCCATCTTTTTTTCAATGGCTTCAATGACCTTCTTCTTTGTCCGTACCTTCTGCATTGGAATCAGCTTTCCTTCATAATTCACATGCAGCAGCGGACAAATACTCAGCATTGTGCCGACAAAACCTGCCGTTTTCGTTACTCTGCCGCCCTTGATGTAAAACGTCAAATCTGTAGAGAAAAACCAATGCTGCACCTTGCGCTTGTTTTCCTCCGCCCATTGGCGCAGCTCGTCAATCCCCATACCTGCATCCCGTAAATCCGCAAGCTTATCCATCAGAAGCCCGTAGCCGGAGGATGCCGCCAAGGAATCCACAATATAGATTTTCCGTTCGGGATATTTTTCCGCAAGAATATCCTTTGCGATATTCGCAGAATTCATCACACCCGTAATGCCGGAGGAAAGGCAAAGGTGCAGAATATCCTTTCCTTCCTTCAGAAAGGACTCAAAATATACTTCAAATTCCGCCACATTGACCTGAAAGGTTTTTGTTTCCGCCCCCCTTGTCATTGCTTCATAAAACACATCAAAGGGCATAGACTGCCCCAGATCATCGGGGTATACCGTTCCATTCAGCTCATAATGAAAGCAGATATAATGGATATTTCTATTTTGAAAGTGCTCCAACGATAAATCCGCCGTGGAACAACAGCTGAGAACAAAGTTTTCCATGCGTACCTCCTTTTTCCGATTCTGCACAGGGTAAAATTATCACTCCCATAGTATAGAACCACAGTAGGAATTTGTAAACAAAATGCTATGTAAATTTCGTGTAAAGAAGTCGACAGAAGCCGCGGATGCTTATTCTGCCTTGTTGTCCCTTGTCATCAGCTCCAGAACGGCATCCTCCACATTTTTCCCCTCAAAGAGAACCGCATAAATGCTTTGTGTAATAGGCATGGAAACGTGATATTTTTCCGCAAGCTGACAAGCCGCCTGTACCGTATTCACGCCTTCAACAACCATCTTCACCTCATCGAGTGTTTCCTGCAGGCTTTTGCCCTGCCCCAGAAGGATACCCGCTCTGCGGTTTCTGGAGTGCATACTCGTACAGGTTACAATCAGGTCGCCAATACCGGAAAGTCCTGCAAAGGTTTCCGCCTTACCGCCCATTGCCATGCCAAGACGCTTCATTTCTGCCATGCCTCTTGTCATGAGTGCCGCCTTGGTGTTGTCCCCAAAGCCAAGCCCATCGGACATCCCTGCCGCCAGTGCCATAACATTTTTCAGTGCCGCGCCGATTTCCACGCCAATCAAATCTGTATTGGTATACAGACGGAAACGGGGGTTTGCAAATTCCTCCTGCACCAGCTTTGCCACTGCCTCATTTTCGCAGGCAATCAGACAAGCGGTCGGCACCTTTCGCGCAACCTCCTCTGCATGGCTCGGTCCGGAAAGCACACAGACCTCACACTGGGGCGCTTCTCTTTTGATGACATCCGAAAGCAGGAACAGCGTTTCCGGCTCCAGTCCCTTTGCCACATTCACCAGAATCTGCCATGTTTTCAGATAGGGTGCAAAATCTCGCACGGTTTGTGCAACGGCTCTGGAAGGAACCGCCAGAATCACGATATCCGCGCCGTCCACAGCCCCCTTGCGGTCGGTGGTTGCCTGAATGGAATCAGGAATCACCACGCCGGGGAGATATTTCTTATTTGTTCTTTCTTTCAACAGCTCATCCACTGCGTCCTGTCTTCTGGACCAGATGAAAACCTCATGTCCGTTTTCCGCCAGCATCACTGCAAGGGCTGTCCCCCAACTGCCGGAACCAATGACCGTTACCTTTTTCATAAGCTGTGACCTCCAGTCTTATTTCTTCAAATCACAATTTCCAAAACGCATTTATTTTTTAGAACCGAATTTATTTTCCGTACCGTTTAAAAGCTTTTTGATATTCCCTCTGTGCCGCCAGAATGCCATCGCACTGACAAAAATCGTCAAATAGAGCATTTCACGCGGGAAGCCCAAAAGATAGGCACTGATGGGCAGCGTCAGCGCAAACAGCAGAGAGCCGACGGAAACATATCTTGTTGCGAATGCCATGCCAAAGCCAATCAGGGCATTGGGAATGGCTAAGCGGATATCCATACTGAACGCCATTGCCGCCGTCATGCCAATCATAACGGCAATGCCCTTTCCGCCCTTGAATTTCAGATAGAACGGGTAATTGTGCCCCAGAACCGCCCCGACAGAGCCATATACCCCTGCCAGATTGCTCCCAAAAATCGCACGACAGATAACAAAAGCAATCACGGATTTCATAATATCCCCGATGAATACCAGCGCGCCTGCCTTTTTCCCCAACACACGCAGAGCATTTGTAGTACCAAGGTTGCCGCTGCCATGCTGACGCAAATCCACCTGCCCTATTCTACCGACCACATAGGCTGTTTCGATACAGCCGATGCAATAGCCGATACATAAACAAATCAAACGAAACATATCAATCCTTTTCCCCTTTTTCTCTTACAATGAAATGAATCGGTGTGCCGACAAAGCCAAATGCTTCTCTTAGCTGATTTTCGATATAACGGCGGTAAGAGAAATGGAACAGCCCACGCTCGTTTACAAAAATAACAAAGGTAGGGGGTTTTACGGATACCTGTGTCATATAATACAATCTCAGCTGGCGGCCCTTATCCGCAGGGGGCTGCTGCATTGCGGTTGCCTCGATCAGCACCTCATTCAAAACACCTGTACTGATACGCAGGGCATGGTTCTGATATACCGTCTGAATCAATTCCAGCATACGGTTAATTCTTTGCCCTGTCATGGCGGAAATAAACACCTTCGGCGCATATTCCATATATTTCAATTCCATGGAAATATCCTTGAGATATTTATTCATGGTCTTTTCGTCCTTTTCAACGGAATCCCATTTATTGACGGCAATAATTGCCGCCTTCCCTCTTTCGTGGGCAATGCCTGCAATCTTGGTATCCTGATCTGTAACACCTTCGTTGGCATCAATCAGAAGAATCGCAACATCACAGCGTTCCACTGCCGCAACCGCGCGGATGATGCTGAAGCGTTCGATTTCCTCCTTGATTTTGCTCTTGCGGCGCATCCCTGCCGTATCAATGAAGATATACTTCTGTCCGTCAATTTCAATCGGCGTATCGACTGCATCTCTCGTTGTGCCTGCAATATTGCTGACAATCAATCTGTCCTCGCCGAGAATCTTATTGATGAGAGAGGATTTGCCCACATTGGGCTTCCCGATGATGGCAACCTTGATAGCATCGTCCTCCTCCTCATGGATGTCCTTTTCAGGGAAATTCGCAATAATCTGGTCGAGCATATCGCCCAAGCCCAATGCCTGCCCTGCGGAAACGGGCAAGGGATCGCCGATGCCCAGTTCGTAAAATTCATAAATCGCCAACGTATCACGCTTTACGCTGTCTACCTTATTCACCGCCAGAACAACAGGCTTTTTCGTGCGGCGCAGCAGATTTGCAACCTTCACATCATCCTCTGTTACGCCTGTTTTTACGTCTGTGACAAACAAAATTACATCCGCGGTTTCAATCGCAATCTGCGCCTGCTGTACAATCTGCTTCTGAATCACTTCTTCGGAGCCGATTTCCATACCGCCGGTGTCAATTAAAGTAAATTTGCGGTCAAGCCATTCCACATCGGCATAGATACGGTCACGGGTCACACCGGGGGTATCCTGCACGATGGAGATACGCTCGCCTGCAAGTCTGTTAAACAGGGTGGATTTGCCGACATTGGGACGACCCACCACTGCTACGATTGGTCTGCTCATATACTACCTCCTGCTTTGCAGTTTTTTTTGCATTTTTCTGATAAATGGGCAAGAATGCCCAATTTTCCATTCTGTTTAGTATACCACAAAAAGAAGGGAAGTACCATGATTTTTTGTACTTCCCTTCATCTATACAAACCAAGCTCCCGCTTTCGCCTTAGCGCAGCTCTATGACTCCTGCCATCACGCCTCTTTTTTCTCCCATGCCTCTATGGGAATAAAAACGTTCTTGGTCACATTTGGTGCAAAGACCCGAAATTTCGATATCCCTTACCCCCATCTCTGCCAAAAGGCGGCGGTTACATTCCCATAAATCCATTTTATATTTCCCCTCTGCCGCAGGGTCTTTTTCCACAATCTCCTCCGTCCATGGAATATTTTTGCGGAACAGCGCCAGCACAGGTTCATCCATCTGAAAGCAGCATTTCCCGATGGAAGGCCCGATTGCCGCCGTCACATCCGCAGGGTCTGTTCCAAAGGTGCGCATCATCTCCTGCAAAATTTTTTCCGCCATGCGGTTGCCTGTGCCGACCCAGCCGCAGTGCGCCACGCCAATGGCATGGTTCTTTTTGTCCAGCAGAAACACAGGCACACAGTCTGCCCCGAAAATCACCAAAGGAATATGCTTCTCGTTGGTAATCAAGCCGTCCACATCCGTATAGCCGCGCTCCGTCCAGACACCCTTGCCTGCATCAGCCGCCGTCACTCTGCGGACATTTGTGGTGTGTGTCTGCTGCGAGGTTACATAATTTTCCGCCGTAAAGCCGACCGCCTCCGCCAGAATTTTATAATTCTGCAAAACAGGCTCCCGTTCCTCGCCGCGCGCAAAGCCCATATTCATGCTTGCCCAGTAATCTGTGCTGACACCGCCGTGCCGCGTCGTAAAGCAGTGCTTCACCAATCCTGTCTGCTCCAGATTATCAAAGGTAATATATTCCAAATCATTCTTTCTGTTAATCTTCATCGTTCTCCCTCATTTTCTTCTATCATTCAGAAAGCCGAAACGCATCCTCGGTATAGCGGAAATAGGTTTTCTCCTCGCTTGTCAGCACCTCTGCCACATCAAAGCGGAAATCATATCCCATTTCCATCAGACATTCCTGCGCAATGTATGCCTTTGCCGCACGAATGATGTTCTGCTGCTTGCGGCTGTCCACCGCTTCGGCAGGTGTCCCCATGGTTTCATTTTTTCTGTATTTCACTTCCGTAAATACGATTGTGTTCTCTTTCTTCGCAATAATATCAATCTCGCCCCTGAGCGCATGAAAATTCCGCTCCAGAATCTCATAGCCCATTTTCCGCATCTGCTTCGCCGCAAGCGTTTCTCCTCTGCCGCCCTTATCGGTTGTGGTGTCCCCCTCCTGTGGGCGGAGATTTTTCACAAAGCTTCTGCGGTGAATCGGGGTCAGCCCCAGCCTTTGAATTGCCGCAATATGCTCCGCAGAGCCATAGCCCTTGTTCGCCGCAAAGCCATAGCCGGGGTAAGCTGCATCGTATGTTTCCATCAGACGGTCACGATAAACCTTGGCAACAATGCTTGCCGCCCCGATGGACATACTCTTTGCGTCCCCCTTGATAATGCCCCTCTGCGGCGTGGAAATGCGCGGAATCGTTACCGCGTCCGCAAGGATATACTCCGCATGGGGGCTGAGCTGCGAAAGCGCCTCGCGCATGGCTTCATAGGTTGCCTGTAAGATATTGATTTCGTCAATCCGCTCATTGGAAACAATCCCGATGCCGTAGGCAACGGCTTTTTCCAGAATTACATCATATAATTCCTCTCGTTTTTTTGCGGAAAGCCTTTTGGAATCATTCACGCCTTCAATTTTACATTCCTGCGGCAGAATTACCGCCGCCGCAACCACAGGCCCCGCCAAAGGCCCTCTGCCAACCTCGTCAATCCCTGCAACAAGCGCATAGCCTGCCGCCCAGCAGCCCCGTTCATAGGTCAGAATTTCCTCTAAACGTGCCAACTCCTGTAAATGCCTTTCGTATTTTTTCCGAAAAGAGGTCAACACATTCTGCACACCCTTGCGGCTGTCCCCTTCCCATTCCTGCATCTGCGCAGGCAGGGCATCCATCGGGCAATGGCTCAAAATTTCTTTTATTTCATTGATTGACTGCATATTCTCCCTCTTTTCTCAGTTTTCGTCCCTCGTATCATACACTATTTTCCGCTTTCTTGCAACGAAAGTGTCTCTCGCACAAATTCCGCCTTGCACGCTTCTCCATACACTTTTATAATTGTATGTAAAAGAAAGGAGATGCTTTCATGCCCGTCAATTCCTTTGAAAATTATCCAATGTCTTGGAAACCAATTCTACAGCGTAATAAAAAAGCGCTTTATCTTGCCTTGGCAGAGGAACTGGAAAACGATATCCACGCAGGCAGACTGCGCCCCGGTACGAAGTTGCCGCCCCAAAGGGAGCTTGCGGATTTTCTGGATATCAACGTCAGTACCGTCACGCGTGCATTCCGGCTTTGCGCCAACAAGGGACTATTGAGCAGTGCCGTCGGCAGTGGTACCTTTGTTTCCTATGATGTGAACACAAGCACACTGATTCTCCCAGAAACGTCCACAGATGTTTCTCTGATCGAGCTTGGCTCTATGATGCCCGAAACCCTTCCCCAGAAGGAGGCAGGGGATTTGCTACAGAAAATGCTTTCCGAAACAGAGCAGCAACAACTCTTTCAGTATTGCTATAAGGAAACCAACCGCTACAAAGCCGCAGCGGCGGAACTTTTGAAGCAGGTCAATCTGCCCGTATCCCATCCCGAACAGCTGCTTTTTGCAAGCGGCGGACAGAATGCGATTTCCGCCATTTTCTGTGCGCTCTTCCGCCCGGGTGACCGTATCGGCATTGACCCTCTGATTTATCCCGGGGTGAAGGGCTCTGCAAAGCTGTTCGGGATTCAGCTGATTCCGCTGAAACAGGAAAACGGTGAGATTTCCGAGGAAGGCTTGACCGCCGCCTATAAAAACGAGGGCATCAAGGGGATTTATGTTATGCCAGATTTACATAATCCCACAAATCACACCATGTCTCTGTCCTGTCGGGAAATGCTTGCTAAAAAAGCGCAGGAATATGATTTACTAATTCTCGAGGACGGCATCAATAGCCTGCTTCTGGATCATCCGTCCACGCCGATTGCCACCTTTGCACCCGAGCATACCATTTATATGCTAAGCCTTTCCAAAACGATACTGCCTGCCCTGCGTCTGGCATATCTCCATGTCCCCATGCGCTGCCTTGCACCCTTGGAAAATGCATTGTATCACCTGAATCTGTCGCTTTCCTCCCTGCTGTTGGAGCTGGCAACAAGGCTGATTCTTTCGGGCAAGCTTGCGGAATTGTTCGCCGCACGGCATAAGGGAATTCTCGCACGCAATCATATACTGGACAGAATCCTAAAAGACTACACCGTCTTAGGGGATGAAAACTGCCTGAGCCGTTGGCTGCTTTTGCCCGAGGGCGTGACAGGCCTTGCCTTTGAGAAGCTGGCAAGGCAGCATGGCGTTTCCGTTTACGGCAGTGAACGCTTTGCCGTCGGGAAGGAAGCACCCATTGCGGCAGCAAGACTTGCCGTCTGCGCCCCCGAAAGTCCGGAGGAACTGGAACAAGGGCTTATAATTTTGAAACAGCTTCTGGATATACTTTCCAAAAAATAGCCATTGATTATATTCAGAAAAGCGTATGCCACACAATTTTTAAATTGTGTGATATCCTCTCCTGTGCTATGCTGAGTACAGAAAAAAATATATTCACATAAGGAGGTCTTGTATTATGAAATGTTATCACGTTGACGCATTTGCAGAAAAGGTGTTCGAGGGCAACCCTGCCGCAGTCTGTGTACTGGACAAATATCCCTCCGATGCACTGATGCAGAAAATTGCAGGCGAAAATAACCTGTCCGAAACCGCCTTTGCCGTAAAGGAGGGCGAAGGCTATCATCTGAGATGGTTTACCCCCGGCGGTGAAATTGACCTTTGCGGTCATGCCACTTTGGGCACTGCCTATGTGCTGTTCCGTTTCTTTGAAAAGGACGCATCCTCCATTACCTTTCAAACAATGAGCGGCGCACTGACCGTTCTGAAAAAGGGCAACCTGCTGGAAATGGATTTCCCTGCATATGAACTGAAGCAAATCCCCGTTACACCCGCCATGGAGGATGCCTTCGGTGTGGCAATCACAGAGGCATGGCTGGGGCGTGACCTGCTCTGTGTGACAGAAAATGCAGAGGCAATCCCCACACTCACCCCCAACCAAGCAAAGCTGATGGAACTGGATGGTCTGCTGCAACATATCACCGCAAAGGGCAAGGAATATGATTCCGTATCCCGCACCTTTGCGCCAAAGCTTGCAGTCGCCGAGGACCCCGTTTGCGGCAGCGGTCATTGCCATATTGTTCCGCTTTGGGCAAAAAAGCTGGGGAAGGAAAGGCTGGTGGCGCGGCAGGCATCCCAACGTGGCGGCACGCTGTACTGCGAAATGCAAGGGGATAGACTGAGCCTTGCAGGCACAGCTGTTCTGTATTCCATCGCAGATTTGTATGTAGAAGAAGAACATTAAGTTAAACAAAAAGGGCAGACATTCGATAGATTCAAATATCCGCCCTTTTTATACTTCTGTGGTCCTATGCTACTGTTGATAAAATCGGGAGTATTTTCATTCAAGTAAGCACTTTTCCTTCCCGATTTTTTACTCGCCTCATTCTCCTATCAACCGAAGTTTAACGTCTGAACAAGCCGATAAGCCATCTTGTGCGTCCTCCTATATGAAACAAACGAAACCCCCAAAGCCGTAAGGGTGAAACTTTTTTAGGAAACAAGCTTCTTCTTATTTTTTCAGCCCTCATCATGAGTCCTCCTCCGTATCGCAGTTATCTTCCTTTGTCATCGTCCATCTTCTTGCCCTTCGGACAAGAAGCATCCCTCTCTTTCCGCTCGGTCAATTCAAGTTTGTCTAAGCGGTACCATTCACATTTCGCTGCGCTTCATGTTCACTTCGTATATTCTTCCTTCAAATCAAACGCATGATTCATCGGGCCGCTGCCTGCGCCCAAATCCAGCATTGCCGCCAACGCACCGGAGATATATTCCTTCGCACGCTCCACTGCGGTTTCCAAATCATTTCCCTTTGCCAGATTTGCCGCAATCGCACTGGAAAGCGTACAGCCTGTGCCATGGGTATTGGGGTTATCAATGCGCTTTCCGCGGAACCAATGTGCTCCCTTTTCATCATAAAGCAGGTCATTCGCATCATTCATGCTGTGTCCGCCCTTGCAAAGCACCGCACAATGGTATGCCTTACTGATGATTTCCGCCGCCGTCACCATATCCGCAGGGCTTGTAATTTTCATATCGGCAAGCACCTCCGCTTCAGGAATGTTCGGCGTAACAACCGTCGCAAGGGGCAGAAGCTTTTCCTTCAGCGCAGAAACCGCATCCTCGCTAATCAGCTTTGCACCGCTGGTCGCAACCATCACAGGGTCAACCACGATATTTTCCGCATGATATGCCGTCAGCTTTTCCGCAATCACGGAAATCAGGTTTACAGAGGAAACCATCCCGATTTTCACCGCATCGGGGCGGATATCCGTAAATACGCTGTCAATCTGCATCCCCAGAAATTCCGGTGTCACCTCAAAAATCCCCTGTACGCCGGTGGTATTCTGCGCCGTCAATGCCGTAATCGCGCTCATGGCAAATACACCGTTCATCGTCATGGTTTTCAAATCCGCCTGAATCCCTGCGCCACCGCTGGTATCGCTGCCTGCAATGCTCAATGCTGTTTTCATGCTGTCTTCCTCCAAACTTTTTTCTTGCTCTCGCAAATTTTTTACGCCTGCACCATTTCCGCGGAAAGGGCCTTCAATGTCTTACATTCTTCCTCGATATTTTCTGCGCCGAAAATCGCGGAAACCAGAGCCACACCGTCCACGCCGGTACCCTTCAGCTCCAGAATATTCTTCTTATTGATGCCGCCAATGGCAACCACAGGGATATCCACCGCCGCTGTGATTTCCTGCGCCGCTTCGCGAGAAACCTCCTCCGCATCCAGCTTTGTCCCAGTATGGAACATTGCGCCAACGCCCAGATAATCCGCACCCGCCTTCTGTGCCGCCAATGCCTGCTCCACATTTTTTGTGGAAACGCCGATGATCATATCCTCACCGACCAGCGCACGCACATTGCCTGCCTCCATGTCGCTCTGCCCTACATGAATCCCGTCTGCCTTGCATTTGATGGCAATTTCCACGTTATCATTCACGATAAAGGGCACGCCGTATTTCGCACACAGTGCCTTCATTTCAATTGCTTCCTTCAGAAAGCTTTCCTCATCCAGTTCCTTTTCTCTCAGCTGTACGCAGGTCGCGCCGCCCTTCAGTGCATCCTCTACCTGCTCCATTAACGTCTGCTTGCCTGTCCACATACGGTCTGTTACGGCATACAGCAGCATGGTTTCCTTTTCACATTTCATTGCTTTTCCTCCCGTTCTCAAAGGATTTCATATTTCGCACATTTTTCCAGTTCTTCGCCGGTCAGATTGCAGATGGCATCAATAATATAATTGCGGTAGCTGGAATTACCGTCCTGCTCTGTCAGCCTTGCATGTGCCTTTTCGCCGCAAATGCCCATGGCGCAGACTGCCGCCGCCGTCGCCTCCAAGGGCGCTTCGGGGTTTGCCGTCACATAAGCCGCCGTCATCGCAGAAAGCTGACAGCCTGTTCCTGTAATACTGCTCATCATGGGATGTCCGTTGTAAATGCAGAATGCCCTTTCGCTGTCCGCAACAATATCAATCGCGCCCGTAATGGCAATCACCGCACCCGTTTCCTGCGCAAATTTCTTTGCAAATGCAACCGTCTGCGGCAGATTTTCCTTCGTCACCTTGTCCGCGATATCCGCATCTACGCCCTTTGCGCCGCCTGTTCCCAGAGCCAGTGTCTTGATTTCGGAGATATTCCCACGCAGAACCGTAAAATGGATATCCTCCAGCAGTGCCTTGGCGGTATTTGTCCGCAGCTTGGATGCACCTGCCCCAACAGGGTCTAATACAACAGGGTGCCCCAGTTCGTTTGCCTTTTTGCCTGCTAAATGCATCGCAGGAATGGTGCGCTGATTCAGCGTCCCGATATTGATATTCAAGCCGCCGCAGATTGCTGTAATCTCCTCCGCCTCCTCGGCATCGTCCGCCATGATAGGAGAACCACCGCACGCAAGCAGAATATTCGCACAATCGTTTACGGTTACATAGTTTGTAATATTATGAATGAGCGGGCATTTTTCCCGCACATGATCCAGCATTTCCTTTAACATTCTCCTTACCTCCTTATCTGACTGCCGCCGTTTTCAGAATCCCTGTTTTCCGTAATGCCCCCAGCAGAATACCGGACAAAATCGCACCGCCTGCCGTGGAAATCAGAAACGGAATGACATAGGCATAAAACGCAATCTGCCCCGCCTGCATCCCCATAAACAGAATCGCAACGGGATATGCACACAGACCGCCCAAAACCGCTGTGCCAAACACCTCTGCAATCAAGGTCAGAGGGATACTTTTTGTTTTCCAGAAGGCAAGCCCGCAAAGCAACGCCCCAAACATACTGCCGGGGAACGCCATCAAACTGCCGATACCCAGAAGATTTCGGATTAAGCTTGCGCAAAATGCAACACCCACGCCGTAAAACGGTCCCAGAAGCACCGCACACAGAATATTTACCATGTGCTGCACCGGCACACATTTACTCCCGAATACAGGGATATAGAAAAAGCTGCCAACCACTGCCACCGCGCATAAAATACCTGCATAACATAATTTTCTTGTTCCGAATTGCTTCATTTTGATAGACTCCTTTCTCAACAAGGAAGAACAGACAGCGTTCTTCCTGAAATACATAGACTTCCCCCTTGAAAAGGGCTTTCAGAAAAATCGGTCGAAACTCACTGGCTTCCTCTCACGCCGGAACACGGCTTCCCATCGCTGCTGTTCTTTCTGCAGGATATAGGGCGCTCCCCCTCTATCCTCCCGATGCTCCATCGGGTCAGCTTCCTTGCTTCGGAATCCGTCAGAAAGTTTTTATACTATTTTGCAATCAAAAAGGGAAACCTCTCCTTTGGAAGTTTCCCAACGCTTTCATGTCTTTTTCAAGCGTCCCTACGTTGGCATTATCCAAATCAGGTTATGGGTCGAAGGCTTTTCCTTCCTCTCAGCCTGCAAGACAAGCTCCCCTTTGTGTTTACTTGTAAATTTTATTATATACCTCTCTGCCAAAAATGGCAAGACCTTCAAATGGCAAAGACCCTCACTCTGCCAATCCTTCTAGCCCTCCAGAAGCTTCCCCACGAAATACGGAAACTGCTTCTCCCACCAGGGCCAATCGTGGTTCACATCCTCGCCCCAGAAATCAATCCACGCCGGCACAGCAAGCCGTTCAAACTGCTCCTTCAGCACCCATGCGTCCTTTTTCGCTTCATCCTCCCATGCACCCTGTCCGCAGCAAATAATAATCTTTCCGCGGCGGAACTGCTCCACCAACGGATGATCCTGCGGCATCTGCGGCAAATAATCCACAGGCGAATTATAATAAATATCCACATCATCATAATTCGGGAAGAAATACCCTGCATGAAACAGGCCGCTCAACGAAAGGCATCCGCCGAAAAGGTCAGGTCTTCTCAGATAGAGGTTCACGCAATGATAGCCGCCCATGCTCATCCCTGCAAGCATCACTCTGCCTTCATAGGAAACGCCGTCCGTTTCGCTGTGAATCTGATGCAGGCGCGGCAGAAATTCCTCGCAGAGATAACGGAACCACTGCTCATGCCGGAGAATTCTGCCATGCCGGTCACCCCATGCCGCGCTCCACGTTTCCGCATCCACACAGCCTACACAGAACAGCTGCAGCTGTCCGTTTTCCAGCCTGTCCGCAACGGTATTCACCATGCCTCTATCCTCAAAATCGTAGAATTTCCCATCCTGACACGGAAAAACAATCATCGGCAGCCCTGCATGCCCATATACCTTAAACTCCATGTCTCTCTGCAAATGCTGTGAATATTCTTTGTAATATCGAACGTGCATAAAATTCCTTCTTTCTCCTTACGCCAGCAGAAGATATGCAAAATAGCCGCCATAGCAGGCAAGCATCAGCAGTCCGTGCCGACGTTTCAAAACCCTTCCGCGGTAAACACATATAAGCAGAAGCGCCGCTGCCGCAACCGCCACAATGCTGTCCACCCGGAATGTAGGCTGATACACAACCGGTACAATCACCGCCGTAATACCGACCACAAACATAATATTGAACAGGTTGCTGCCGACAATATTACCGACCGCAATATCCGAATTGCCCCTTCTTGCCGCCGCCACGCTTGTCACCAGCTCCGGCAGGGAAGTGCCAAAGGCAACGATTGTCAGTCCGATAAAACGTTCACTTATGCCGAAAATACGCGCAATGGCAGATGCCGCCTCCACAGCCACATGACTGCCGAAAATAATTGCTGCCACACCAACCACAACAAGCAGAATCAATCTGCCGAAGGATACCTGCTTCGCGTATGCGTTCAGCTCCTCATTCTCCACAACGCCTCTTTTTGCCAGCCGCAGAAGATACAGCATATACACCACCATGCACGCCAGAAGGATGACACCCTCTGCTCTGCTAATGATATTGTTCTGCAGTCCCATAACTGCCAATAAAATCGTCACACCTATCACCATCGGCATTTCATAATGAATCGTTGTTTTCTGCACCGCAATCTGACCACCACCGCCGTCAAGCCCAGAATCACCAGAATATTCATGATATTGCTGCCTACTACATTCCCGATCGTGATTTCCGCACTGCCACGCAGCGCCGCCGAAATACTGACCGCCGCCTCAGGCATGCTTGTCCCCATGGCTACAATCGTCAGCCCGATGACAATCTGCGGAATCCCGAATTTATTTGCAATGCCTGCGGAGCCCTCCACGAACCAATCCGCTCCCTTTACCAACAGCACAAAGCCAGCCACTAAAGCCACAAGGGCAAATACTATCTGCATCACGCACGCTCTCCTCTTTTTTCTGACGTAAAATATATTGTCTCATTATACCCCTATGATACAAAAAAATCTACTGTCCTCCCTGATTTTCGGGCAAAAAAATCCCTCTCGCACATTACCATTTTTTCGGAAAGCAATTTTCATAACATGACGCAGCAAAATATTCTGCAGAAAGTTTACAGATATCTGCAGAAACTGTATGATAAAGATATCTGATAAAACGAGCAAAACAAAAAACAAACCGTATAGAAAAGGGGATGCTCATAGGATGACAGATAAGGATATCTATTTGTGGAGAACTACCGTAAAAACAGGAAGTCAGGATGGGAAGGCATTTGAATTCTGCCTGCAAAACAATATTCTGGGCGTAGGATGGTGCTTACGCAATACAGATGACACTCCCTATATCCCGACTTCTATCGAAGAATGTGAGAAAAAAGGGCGCGAACAGTATGATTCCTGTCGCGGCTTTGTTGTATCCATTCACGCCTTAAAGGAAATGGCTGTGGATGATCTGATTTGGACACGCCATAATGGCGTTTACTATTTATGCCGTGTACTGAGCACATGGAAATATAACTGCGATGCCGCGCATATCTATGAGGATGTCATCAACTATGTGGATGTTGAATTCCATGAAATCGGCACTGTTGAGGTGGTTCCCGGAAAGGTTGTAAACAGCTTTCGGGCAAGCGCAGCATTGCAACGAATAAAGGGGGATGTTCCGTTGAAATACTCGGAGCACCTGTATAATACGATTACCGGAACACAATTCTATCCTGACTGCGCTGTGAAAAAAGAAGAAATTCTGGATTTCCTACAGCCGGAGGATGTGGAGGAGGTCGTCAGCTTGTATTTACAGTTAGAAAAAGGCTATCTCCTCTACTCCAGTACAAATAAGCTGGGTACGCAAACCTATGAATTTGTTGCCGTAGCAAGAGACGGCAGCCACAAGGCATATCCGCAGGTCAAGACAGGAAAAAAGCCTCTTGACGGCAGTCATTATAAGGAATTAACCGCCAACGGAGATAAGGTTTTCCTATTTACCGTTGAGGGAGAATATAAAAACACAGCCGGAATGGATATCATTGACAGAAAAGCGCTGATTGACTTTATATATGGGCATAAAAGCATTATGCCCGGCAGAATCAGGCAGTGGCTGTAATAGTTTGCCCCATAACTCATAAAAGACCGGCATTGCAGGCGAAAACAGCTTTGCAGTACCGGTCTTTTATCATATTATTTTTATTTTAGGAAGTCCTCAGAAATTTCCGAAGGAGATATTTTTTATTCTGCGTCATCCAGCAGATTCCGCATATCCTGCAAGCTGATAACCAACGTAGAAATATTATGCAGCAATGCAGATGTTGCAGGCATAAATACGCCGGCTACGCCAAACGCGATTAGCCCTGCATTGATGCCGACGATTGCACGATAATTTCTGTGAATTCTCTTCATCAGCAGGTTGCTGAGCCGCTTCAGCTTTACCAGCTCATGCAAATCATCCGCCGCAATCGTGATATCTGCGATTTCGCGGGCAATCTCTGCGCCATCGCTGATGGCAATGCCGACATTTGCCGCAGACAAGGCAGGAGAATCGTTGATGCCGTCACCAATCATAATAACCTTGTTGCCCTTTTCTGTTTCCTTGCGTACAAATTCCGCCTTATCCTCAGGCAGAACCTCGGAAAAATATTCTCCAATGCCGACCTTTTTTGCGATTGCTGCCGCGGTGTGCTCGTTATCCCCCGTCATCATCACAATTCTTTTCAGTCCAAGTGCTCTCAAATTGCTGATCACCTCTGCCGCCTCTGCGCGCAGGGGGTCTTCAATGCAGATGACCGCCGCCAGCCTGCCGTCAATCGCCAAATACAGGTGAGAATATTCCTTCGGCAGTGCATCGAATTTTTCCTGTTCCGCAGGGTCAATCGTGCATGCCTCATCCTCAAATACAAAATGATAGCTGCCAATCACAACCTTCTGCCCTTCTACGGAAGATGCAATGCCGTGTGCAACGATATATTCCACCTTGGAATGGGTTTCTTCATGCTCCAGACCTTTTTCTGCCGCCGCAGAAACAACCGCCTTTGCCATAGAATGAGGGAAATGCTCCTCCAGACAGGCCGCCAGACACAGCAGCTCGTCTTCCCCCTTGTCGCAGAAGGTGTAAACCCTACGAACCGCAGGTCTTGCCTTTGTCAATGTGCCTGTTTTATCGAATACGATGGTATTTGCTTCCGCAACTGCTTCCAGATATTTGCCGCCCTTTACGGTGATATGATAAGAACCGGCTTCGCGGATTGCAGAAAGCACAGAGATAGGCATGGAAAGCTTCAATGCACAGGAGAAATCAACCATCAGTACAGCCAGTGCCTTCGTCACATTTCTTGTCAGCGCATAAACCAATCCTGTCCCCAGCAGGGTATACGGAACCAGTCTGTCCGCCAGATGCTCTGCTCTGCTTTCCACTGTGGATTTCAGCTTTTCGGAATCCTCAATCATGGTTACGATTTTTTCAAACCGTGTGGAGCCGCTCATTTCTCTGACCTGTAAAACGATTTCGCCTTCCTCCACAACGGTACCTGCGTATACGTATGTACCGACTTCCTTTCTGACGGGCAGAGATTCGCCCGTCATGGATGCCTGATTAACCATTGCTTCGCCCTGACGAATCACACCATCGAAAGGAATGACATTGCCCATGCGGACAACAACACTGTCCCCAAGCGCAATCTCCTTCGCAGAAACCAGAATTTCCTGTCCGTCCTGCAGCAGCCATACCTTGCTGACATTCAAGGACATGCTCCTTGCCAGATCGTCAACGGACTTCTTATGTGTCCATTCCTCCAATGTTTCGCCGATACCCAGCAGATACATAACAGATGCTGCTGTGTTCATTTCGCCGCGGAATACGGAAACGCCGATAGCAACCGCATCCAGTACACTGACCTCAATTTTGCGCTGCAGCAGGCAATGCGCCCCGTGGTACAGATATTTTACGGATTTCACAGCCGTAATTGCCGCGCGAACGGGATAAGGCAGGAACAGCTTTTTCCCGAAATGTATCAATGTCTGTCCAATCAGCCTGCTCTGATATTCCGCATTCATCTCTCTGGAAGAATGTCCGGAAATTGCCGTAGGCAGCTCCACCCTGTCATAGCAGAACTGCTTCAATGCAGTAATGATGTCTGCACGCTCCGCAGTGTATGTAACAACGGCATCACAGGTCTTTTCATATACCTTAGCGTGTGCCACGCCGGGCAGCCCCTCCAGATAGTATTGCAGGGTATCCGCCTCGGCAAAGGTCATTCTGCTCTGCATCATGTGCACGCGAAGTCTGCCCTCTATTTCATGCTTAATTTGAAATCTCATGTTTGCACCTCCAAAGAAAAACGGAGCCATAGGCTCCGTTATCAGAACTCTCGTTCCTTACGCTTCTGTTGCTTCTGTTGTTTCTTCAGCTTCTTCTGCTTCCTCTACGGAGTTCTCCTTTTCGTAGCGTTTCTCGTTGATCTGCTTTGCTTCAGCCAAAATATCCTCTGCATTTTCCTGCACAACATTTGTTGTTTTCATCACGCAATCCTTTGCGCGCAGCACTGCAGCAGTACCCTGTGTGTAAACCTTTTTTGCATCCTTGCTGCCCAGAACCTTCAGACCGGCTGTACCAAACAGCACGCCGCCTGCAAAAACAGCAACCTTATCCAACTTAATATTTTTTACACAATCCAGACATTTTTTAAACATGCCAAAAACCTCCTTTAAATTTTATCATTTTCTCTTGTAACCGGTGAGCATGGTCATGAAGAAACAAAACACGCAAAGCCACGCCCATGTTTTATGATTTTTCATACAAAACCTCCTCATCTGTTGTTTTCTGTCTAATAATAGCACTTTTTTGTCAAATTAGCCAAGTATAACATCCTTTATTGATATTTTTTCTCAGATTGCATCTGTCTTATAGACATTTTTTACAGAAAGCACTCTTTCGTCCTTCAGGTAACCACAGTCTCGCAGACCCGTCTGCAGCACCCTGTTCCACTCTGCCGCATCCAAATGCAGCTTTCCGCCGTCCTCCAGTGTCACAGTTATGACTCTGACCTCCGCAGGCTCTGTCATTTCCGAAAATTTATAGAGATTTCTGCGGTTGATGGCACCGATTTCCTCCAGCATGTTCAGCGTGCGGTATACCGTTGCCGTGCCGATTTTCTTGTTGATTTTCGAGGTTTTATATAAGATTTCCTTGCAGCTGCCGCAATCATTTTCCAGAATAATATCAATCACCGCAATACGCTGCTTTGTGATGCGGTAGCCGCCTTCCTTCAGCTTTCGTAAAATCATCTCTCTTTGCATGTGAATACGAAAATTTTCAAAATCTATTGGCGCTTCCTTTTCAATTTTTGTAAACTGTCTCACCCCTGCGCCTCCAATCCTTTTTATGTCTGATAAAAACTGATTTTGTGATTAGTATAGACTAACATTAGTTAGTTGTCAATAACTGTATGGCATATCCGCTCGAAAAATCCCGTTTTTATAAAATAAAAATGTGACAGAAAAAGCTCCCATCACATTTTTGTATTTTTTCCTATATTTATGTAGAAAAAGAAATGCCCTATTCATTCTTGTTTCTCTCTCTTACGCCCACCAGCGTATACCCCGTTGGACGCAGAATCATTTTAAACTGATCATCGGTATATTCCTTTTTCATCCGCACAAAAGCGGAATTTCTTTTCAAATCTGCCACAGCCCAAATGTCTCCCTGCTCATTCAGTGCATTTTCCACATACCGCACGCAGTTTTCGCAGGTCATCCCCTTGATATCCAAAACGGCACAATAGGGGTAATCCTCCGGATTTTGATCCGCAACAATCACACGCCTGCCCTCTCCGCTGTCCGCAGAGCCACAGCAGCCGTATTTCATACTCATTTTATATTTTTTCACCGTAAAAATCGCAATCACAATAATCACAACCGCCACGATACTGTTAAGCAGCATAAAAATCCCTCTCTTTCTCTCCTGCTTTTCCACATACAAAAAGATGGACAAAATATCCATCCTTCGTATGTAAAAAGATTTTTTTGATGTATTTTCCGATTGGCTCGATCGGATGAGTGATAATTTTTACTGTTAGCTTTGACTAACTTATGAATTTATTGTAGCACTGTTTTTCCTACCTGTCAACCGGTTTTTTCATTCCTTTTTGATTTATTTCTATCAATAATTTATTTCTATCAATCGCTGCACAAAAAAACATCCGCAGGAAAATTCCTGCGGATGTTAAGGATTCTTAGGATTTCAGAAGATTACTTCAGTGTTACTTTAGCGCCAACTTCTTCCAGTTTAGCCTTGATTGCTTCTGCATCTTCTTTGGAAGCCTGTTCTTTCAGAACCTTGGGAGCGTTGTCTACAGCTTCCTTAGCTTCTTTCAGACCCAGACCTGTTACTTCACGAACAACCTTGATTACTTTGATCTTTTCGGAACCAACTTCTGTCAGTTCAACGTCAAATTCTGTCTTTTCAGCTGCTGCATCGCCTGCTGCGGGGCCAGCTACTACTGCTACGCCTGCTGCTGCGGATACGCCGAATTCTTCTTCTGCTGCTTTTACCAGATCATTCAGTTCCAGTACTGTCAGTTCTTTTACTGCTGCGATGATTTCTTCGATTGTCAGTTTTGCCATTGTAAAGCACCTCCGATAATATTTATGGTTTATTTTTTCAAGTTTTCTTTGTTTTGCAAATCACTGTGCCTATGCACATCTTCTTTGCTCATACCGCTGCATCCGTCCAATGTTCAGCCCCTCCTGCAGGCAAGCCTGCCTCGTGCCTGAACGCAGTCCGGATTTTTCTAAAATTACTCTGCTGCTGCGTCTTTCTTTGCGATCTGATCGATAACGCGTGCGAAAGAGGACAGGGGGGATTTGAAGCTGCCCAGCAGTTTGGAGAGCAGAACATCTCTGGAAGGGATATCTGCAATCTTCTTCATGCCTTCTGCGTCATAAACAACGCCTTCAACCACACCTGCTTTGAATTCCAGCTCTTTTACATCCTTTGCTACCTTGTTCAGGATGCTTGCGCCTGCTGTTGCATCTTCATAAGAGAATGCGAATGCGCTAGGGCCTGCCAGATATTCATCCAGGCCTTCAAATTCTGTGCCCTGGATTGCAAAATGCATCATTGTATTTTTGTAAACTTTATAATCAACACCTGCATCTCTGAGCTGTTTTCTCAGTGCTGTGTCCTGTTCTACAGTCAAGCCTCTTGCATCAACCATAACTACGGATGCTGCCTTTTCCAGCTTTTCTTTGATTTCGTTTACAACTACCTGTTTCTGTTCAACTTTTGCCATTGTTTCCTTACACCTCCTCGGAATCCTACTTTTGTTTCCTGTCATTGAAAAAGCCTCTTTGCACATAGACAAAGAGGCTGAAACGCTCATAGCAATTTTTCCTCGGCAGGATTTACGCGGCAAACCGCACCTGCTGTCTACGGCAATGATTCAGTTTTTTCATTCAACTTGTTCATTTTACCCTATAAACAAGCGCCTGTCAAGGAATTTTCCAAAGATTATTCGGAAATTTTTGCAGGGTTTACTTTTACGCCAGGGCCCATTGTGGTTGTCAGTACAACGCTCTTCATGTACTGACCCTTTGTAGCCTGGGGTTTTGCTTTTATAATTGCACTCATCAGAGTCTGGAAGTTTTCTGCCAGTTTTTCGGAACCGAAAGATACCTTGCCTACAGGCACATGAATGATGTTTGTCTTATCCAGACGGTATTCGATCTTACCTGCTTTGATGTCGTTGATTGCTTTTGTAACATCCATGGTTACTGTGCCTGCCTTGGGGTTGGGCATCAGGCCTTTAGGACCCAGCACACGACCCAGACGGCCAACAACGCCCATCATATCGGGAGTTGCTACTGCAACGTCGAAACCGAACCAGTTTTCATTCTGGATCTTAGGAATCAGATCCTCTGCGCCTACGAAATCCGCACCTGCTGCAAGTGCTTCTTCAGCCTTTGCACCCTTTGCGAATACCAATACACGAACTGTTTTACCTGTACCGTGAGGAAGAACTACGGCACCACGAACCTGCTGATCAGCATGTCTGCTGTCAACACCCAAACGAATATGTGCTTCTACTGTAGCGTCAAATTTTGTAGTAGATGTTTTCTGTACCAGATCGATTGCATCTGCTGCATCATACAGCATTGTGCTATCTACGAGCTTAGCTGCCTCGCTATATTTTTTACCTCTTTTCACTTTCGTGACCTCCTTATGTGGTAGTATCGGGAGAATTCCCTCCCACTCTATACGCCGTAATTTATCTGTTTAAAAATTCGGCTTATTCTTCAACAACGATACCCATGCTTCTAGCTGTGCCACAGATCATGCTGTAAGCTGCTTCAACGTTAGCTGCGTTCAGGTCGGGCATTTTCATTTCAGCAATTTCCATTACCTTTGCCTTGGGCAGTTTTGCAACCTTTGTTTTGTTAGGTGTGCCGGATGCTGCTTCAATGCCGGCTGCCTTTTTCAGCAGAACTGCTGCGGGGGGTGTTTTTGTAACGAAAGAATAGCTTCTGTCCTGATATACTGTAATAACTACAGGGATAATCAGACCAGCCTGAGATGCTGTTTTTTCATTGAATTCCTTGCAGAAGCCCATGATGTTCACACCATGCTGACCCAGTGCGGGACCAACAGGAGGAGCGGGTGTTGCCTTCGCTGCGGGGATCTGTAATTTAATATAACCTGTTACTTTCTTTGCCATGATGGCACCTCCTATAAATGTGGTAATTAGCGGGGATTTTCCCTCCCACTCGGCAGAATTTTCTGCCGTTTAACAAACAATTAACTAAAAAATGTGTAAGCTGTTACAGCTTATCAATCTGAGCGAAATCAAGCTCTACCGGTGTCTCTCTGCCAAAGATGGAAAGACTTACGACCAATGTCTTCTTATTGGCATTGATCTCCTGGATCTGGCCAACAGATTCCGCAAAAGGACCTGTAGCAACGCGAACAGTGTCGCCAACTTCTACATCCAGATTTTCCACCTCGCCGCCGATGCCCATTGCACGCACTTCCGCGTCTGTCAGGGGCACGGGTTTGGAGCCCGGACCAACGAAGCTTGTTACGCCTCTTGTGTTACGAACGACATACCATGTCTCGTCATTCATGATCATATTCAGCAGTACATAACCGGGGAAAACTTTACGCTGTACGGTTTTCTTACGGCCATCCTTCATCTCAACAACGTCCTGCAGGGGTACGCTGACCTCAAAAATCTGATCCTGCATCCCTCTGTTTTCCACTGTCTTTTCGATGTTGGCCTTAACCTTGTTTTCGTAGCCGCTGTAGGTATGCACAACATACCATCTTGCCTCGTCGGAAATCATTCTGGTTTCTTCTGCTGCAAGGCTTTCTTCTTCGACTTTTGTTTCCTCTGCTTTATTGATTTCTTCAGACATTCTAAACCATCCTTTTTCTATTTGTTTTCCTTATTAACCTAAAAGACCGATGATTGCACTGTAGCCGGCTGTAAACACCGTGTCCATGCAGAAAATAATAACGCCAATGATAAAGGATGTGACAATAACAGTTGCTGTTTTCTTCACAACTTCAATGCGTGTAGGCCACACGATCTTTTTGAACTCTGCTTTGTAATCCGCAAAAGTATCTTTGTCATTGTCTTTCTTTTTTGCTTTTGCCTGAGGAGCTGGCTTTGTTTGCTTCACTTCGTTCGTTTGGTTTGTGATGTTTTTTTCTTCCAATACGTTCACTCCTTAACTACGGAATGTCTCCACACCTCAATTATTTTGTTTCTTTGTGCAGTGTGTGAGATTTGCAGAATTTACAATACTTTTTGATTTCCATTCTGTCAGGCATAACTTTTTTGTCCTTTGTTGTGCTGTAGTTTCTCTGTTTGCACTCTGTGCAAGCCAAGGTAATTCTTGTTCTCAAGGTTTTCACCTCCGTCTCTGATGATGTGTTGTTTGCTTAAAATTCTGTCTGCCGAAAATTTTCTCAGCACACAAAAAAAAGACCTGCGTCTTCTCATAAAGAATAGCACAAGGTCTTCCTCTTGTCAACCGAAAATCCGGAAAAGCCCGTTATTTTCAGGCTTTTTACTGTTTTTTCCGGTCTGATTTATCATTTTTCGGGAATTTTTTACTGATTTTTCATAAAATCCTCCAGTGCCAGTGCCAGCTGGTCGGGGCAGCTTGTGGTTCTTCTGCCGCAGGTAATGCCCTTCAGCTTCTTTGCCACCTCCTCAGGCTTCTGTCCCTCTACAAGTGCCGCAATGCCCTTGTGGTTGCCGTCACAGCCGCCTAAAAATGCAATGTTTTTCACTACGCCGTCCTCCACATCAAATTCAATGCGAACCGCGCAGGTGCCCTTTGTGTTATATTTTACATGCATCCCTTTCTTCCTCCTTCTCTCTTATCCAAAAGAAAATACCACATTTTTCGCCTCATTTCAACTTTATTTTCGGCTTTTCCCAATCAGATAGGTAAGAAAGAACAGTACCGCCGCCGTCAGCACCATCGTTGCCCCCGCAGAGGTGCTGCAGGAATAGGAAATCCATAAGCCCACAACGGAAGAAAGCAATCCAAACACAGTCGCAGTCCAATGATAGCTTCCGGCAGAGGAGGTAACATTTCTTGCTGCCGCCGCAGGCAGAATCAGAAGCGAGTTAATCATCAGTATTCCCACCCAGCGAATGGAAACCATAACCGCAACCGCAACCATTATCACAAATATATTTTCCACCAGCATCACGCGCACACCGCGGCTTGCCGCCAGAGAACGGTTCACGCTCAGCAGCAGCAGCTGATTATACAGCAATGCCCACAGCGCATACGCCGCAACAAGCACAATCCCTATCGTCCATAAATCCTTCCGCCCGACTGTCAGAATATCCCCAATCAAATAGGAGGAATATTTTGCGAAGCCGCCGCTGGCGGAAAGAATCACAATCCCCAACGCCATTGCCGCCGAGGAAAATACACTGATGACCGTATCCGAGGAAACCATATTTGCGGATTTCACCTTTGTAATCACCAAGCCAAGGAAAATCCCGAAGGCAAGCATCGCAAGCAGAGGCTCCTGCATCCCCAGCAAAACCCCAAGCCCTATGCCCGTAAAGGCACTATGCCCCAGTGCATCCGAGAAAAACGCCATTTTGTTGTTAACCGCCATCGTCCCAAGCAGGGCAAACAGCGGCGCAATCAAAACCGCCGCCAGAAAGGCGTGCCTCATAAAGTCATATTGAAGCATCGGAAATATCGTCAAAAGCTGCATCATTTCGCCACCTCCTCAAAGGAAAACCCAAACGCCTCCCGAAATGCGTCTGTTGCAAAAACCTTGTTCGCATCCCCCTGCGCCACAACGGTTTTATCCAGCAGCACCACACGGTCGGCATATTTGCGAATCAATCCCAAGTCGTGCGAAACCAGAAGAATTGCCATGTGCTGCTTATCCCTCAGCTCTGTCACTCTTTTGTAAAACAGGTCAAGCCCTGCCATATCCACACCCGAAACAGGCTCGTCCAAAACCAGTAAATCGGGAACCGGATCGGTTGCCAGTGCCAGAAGCACCCGCTGCAGCTCACCGCCGCTCAGTGCCCCCAGTCTGCGCTCCGCCAGATACCCACATTCCATGTCCTCCAGAATCTCTCGGATATGCGCCTGCATTTTTTTCTGCTTGCCAAGCCAGACAGGACTGCCGCCCTTCGCCGCCGCAATAAAATCCGAAACGGAAATCGGCATGCTCTTGTCAAAATCCAGATGCTGCGGCACATAGCCAATCCGCGGCATCGGCAGCACAACGCCATGGTGGTCTGTAAAGGAAATGCTCCCTTTATAGTGTCGCTCTCCCAGAAGGGTACGCAGCAGCGTGGTTTTCCCTGCGCCGTTTTTCCCGATTAGGGCTGTCAGCTCACCACAGTGAAACGTCAGATTGATGTTGTCAAGCAATATATCCTCACCGCTCGTCACGCTGATATTTTTCATTTCGATGCTGCAAAGTCCGCAGCTGTTATGGTTGCTCATGCCGCCGCCTCCTTCCAATGCTGTGCAACAGCCTGTATATTTCTTCTCATTCGCTCAATATAAGAGGGGTTTCCTTCCGCCGCCGTTGTCAGTGGGTCTAAGAGCGTAATCGTTTCGCCCGTTTCCTGCGCCAGTGTTTCGGCATAAATCCTGCCGTCATCTGCCGCCGTCAGAAAGAATCGGATGTTGTGCTCCCTCGCTTCATCTGCCGCTTCGGTCAGCTCCTTCGCAGAAGGCACCTGATATTCGTCCACAAAAATACCGCTTGCAATTTCCATCCCAAACAGCTCCGCAAAGTATGCAAAGCCCTCATGGAATACCTCTGCTTCCGTGCCTTCCGGCAAATTCAGCTGCGCCGCCTCCTGCAAAAGCGCATCCGTTTCCTCCTTGAACCTCGCCGCATTTTCCGCAAAAACAGCCGCATCCGCCTGATCCATCTCGCTTAACGCCGCCGCAATGCTTTCTGCCTGCTGCGCCGCCCTTGCAGGAGAAAGCCAGATGTGGGAATTGCCCTCATGCTCATGCTCATGCTCGTGTTCATGCGCTTCCGCTTCTTCCTCCTCATCATGGTGATGATGCGCTTCTTCCTCTAACAAAGCAATCCCCTCCGAGGTATCCACCACCGTCAGTTCGGGATATCGCTCCAGTGCCTGCTCCAGAAAGCTTTCCATGCCGCCGCCGTTGATGATGAATATATCCGCCGTTTCCAGCAGCTTCATATCCGAAATGGATAATTCATAATCATGCAGACAGCCCGTCTGCGGCTGTGCCATATTTTCCAATCTGATTCCCTCTGCTCCCTGCACAATCTCCTGCGCCAGCAGATAAACGGGATAAAAGCTAGTCACAACCGTCAATTTATCTGTTTCTTCGGTTTTATTTTTTTCCGTGCCGCATGCCGTAAAAAGCAAGGCTGACAGCAAGAACAGCACAAGTCCCTTCTTTTTCATATTCTCTCCGCCATTTCGCCTAAATTTCTTATTGCAAATCATTTGCAATTAGATATGTTAGCATTGTATACAATCATCTTTCTCTTGTCAAGCGTCCGCTTTCCCGATATGATGAGAATAGTATTTATTTTTTCTTTTGAAAGGAGCTCGCACATGATTCGTAAATATAAAAACTTAATTCCCAAAGTCCCCGCAAGCTGTTTCATTTTCCCTACCGCAGAAATCATCGGCAGTGTGGAGCTGGGCGAGGATGTCATTGTCTATCCCGGTACGGTCGTGCGCGCAGGCTATGGAAAAATCACTATCGGCAACAAAACAAATTTACAGGAAAATGTCACCTTCCATGTAGAAATGGGTTACGATATCCATGTCGGCGCAGGTGTCACCATCGGGCATAACGCCATCATCCATGGCTGCACCATTCAGGATAACGTCCTCATCGGCATGGGCGCAATCATTCAGGAGGGCGCAGTCATCGAGGAGAACTGCTTCATCGGCGCAGGCGCGATCGTCAAGCGCGGTATGCACATCCCCAAGGGGCACATGGCGTATGGTGTCCCCTGCCGCATCGTCCGCCCCATCACGCAGGCGGAATATGATGAAATCCGCATTTCCACGCAGGAATATCAGGAATATAAGGCAGAATACAAAAGACAGGAGCAGGAAAATGACAGACTTCTGTAAGAAGAAACCCTCCTTTTCCTTTCCAAAAAAGCCATGACTTTCTGCCTTTTAATAGCTTTTTCTCATAAAAACATGAAATACACCTTGCAAATTACATTGTTCTGCGATAAAATAGGCATGTAAAAAGATGAAGGAGGTGTTTCCAATGGCTCATAAAATCGGTCCCGAATGCATCGGTTGTGGCGCTTGCGCAGGCGGCTGCCCTACAGGTTGCATCCATGAAGACGGCGGTGTTTACGTTATCAACGCTGCTGAATGCATCGACTGCGGTACTTGTGCAGGCAACTGTCCCACAGGCGCAATCAAAGCTGAATAATTTTTACTTAAAGCGAAAAAGTGAGCCGTCAGGCTCACTTTTTTTGTCTTTTTTTGTCTGAATAAATCAAAAATCCGTTTTCGTCTTACTTGAGTATGCTTCCTTTTCCTCTTATGTCAAAAGAATTGCCTTCCCCATCGCAAAGGAATAGAGATAGGTCTCCCGAATAGAAATCCCCATTGCCCGCTCCAATGCCGTCCGGTACAGCTCCAGCTGGATGCGGTATCGTGCCTTCAGTTCTTCTTCATCGTAAATGCGGTCGCTCTTATAGTCAATCAGAATCCCGACATTTTTTTCCGTAAAGTAGCAGTCAATAATCCCGTTTACCAGAATTTCGTCCGTCACCTCTCGATATTCCTCCCCGAAGAATACTTCCTTCGGCTGCATCAGCACAGAAAACGGGCGTTCCTTTTCTATCCTCTCAGCCCCACGCAGCCGTTCCGCCAGTTCGGACTCGAAAAATTGCAGAAGCTCCCTTCTCCGAAGATATTTTCCTTCTTCCTCCGTCAGTCTGCCTCTCTGCACCAGCTCCGCCGTCAGGCTGTCAATTTCCTCCTTCGTATATTTCTTCCGAAAATCCGCTTCTTCCATAAAGGTGTGCATCGCCGTACCCATTTCGGCACTGCTCAGCTTCCGCTTTTCCGCAAAATCGGGCAGTCTGATTTCCTGATGTGCCGGCGTAATGATTTCGCCTGTCATTTCCTCCTGATATTTCCGCTTGATTTCCGAAATGGAAAGCTTCGCAGGCAGCTTTGTCTCCTTTCCATGGGGATATTGCCAGCTTAAAATGCGGAAAACCGCCTGCCGCTCCTCCGTCATTTCCGCAGGGCTTTCCCATGCCGCAAAGAAATCACGCTGTTCCTCGGCAGTCTTCTGCTCCTGTGCCGTTTCCTGCAAGGCCTCGTCCTTTGTCACGCAGAAAAGCCTCCATGCCGATGCCTCCGCAGAAAACACGCACTGCTTAGGCAATACGTCTTCCCATTCTGCCGCAAGCCGCTCTCTCTCAGGATGACGCAGATAAGCAGGCATCACCCAGTCCAGATAGCTTTTCGCACGCCGCAGACGGGATGCAGGCAGAATCTCCGTATCGCAGTCCGCCGTACTGCCCCATTTCAGAAACGCCTTTTCAAAATCCTTCACCGTTCCCGTCAGAATCAGCTTTTCCTTTGCGCGCGTCAGTGCCACATAAAGCACGCGCAGCTCCTCTGCAAGGTTTTCCTCCCTGATTGCCTCTGCCAGCGCACGCTTTGCCAGTGTGCGGTAGGAAACCCGTTTTTCAATATCCGTATAGTCCATACCGCAGCCCCATTTCTGGTGCAGCAGCACCGCACTGCGGATATCCAGCTCATTAAAGCTTTTCCCCATATCCGCCACGAAAACCACAGGAAATTCCAGACCCTTGCTCTTGTGAATCGTCATCACCTGCATCCGATCCTCGCCCTCGGTCGGCAGCTTTGCGGAAGATGTCTCCGCCTCCGCCGTTTTCATATCCTCCACATAGCGGATGAAATAAAACAGTCCCCTGTGGCTGCCCTTCTCGTATTGCTCCGCCTTTTCCAGCAAAAGCCGCAGGTTCGCCTGCCTGAGCGTCCCCCCTGCCGTTACACTCAGATAATCATAATACCCCGTTTCGCGGTACAGCAGCCGCAGCAGCTCATGCAGAGAAAAATTCCGCACCTCGTTCCGCCAATGCGTTAAATCTGCAAGAAAAGCCGAAATCCGCGCGCGCAGTGCCGCATCCTCGCCCTCCTGCAAATAGCGCCGCAGGCAGTCATAATACAATCCCTTGCCGCCCTGCAAGCGAATCTGCATCAGCGCATCCGCAGAAAAATCATAAATCGGCGAATGTAAAATCGAAAGCAGGGGAATATCCTGTCTGGGGTTATCCAACAGCCGCAGCAAATGCAGCATGGTTTCCACCTCCGGCACCTCAAAATAGCCCTCCGCCGTTTCCGCATAATAGGGCATCCCCGCCTTGCCGAATACATCATCCAGCACACTGCTCCAATTCTTCATGGAGCGCAGCAGAATCGCAATATCCCCATACCGCAGGGGGCGATATGCGCCTGTTTTCTTATCCACAACCTGATAGCCGCTTTCCATCAGCGCGCGAATCCTTGCGGCAATCGCGGTCGCCTCCACCTGCCGTCTGTCCAGCTCCCTGAGCTCCTCCGAAAGCTCGGAATCCTCTGCCTCCGCTGTCGCAATCAGAAGAATCTCGTTCTCGCCGCCGTGCGGTTCTGCGCAGTCGGGGAACGTCATTCCTGCATATAACGCCGCCGCATCATCGTATGCAATGTCCCCGAATTGCTTCTGCATGATCTGGCGGAAAATAAAATTCACGCCATCCAATATATTTTTACGGCTGCGGAAGTTCTTGGAAAGCACGATTTTCCGTTCCTTCTGCCCCTCCTCCGCAGGATACCGCTGATATTTCTCATTGAATAATTCGGGCATCGCCTGACGGAAGCGATAAATGCTCTGCTTCACATCGCCCACCATAAACCGATTATTCTCGCCGATGCTTTCGCCCGAAACTGCCGCCAGAATCGTTTCCTGCACTAAGTTACTGTCCTGATATTCGTCAATCATGATTTCATCATACCGCTGCCGCAGCTCTGCCGCCGCTTCTGTCGGCGTACCATCCTCGTTCACCAGAATCTCCAGTGCAAAATGCTCATAATCATGAAAATCTATCATATTCTTCTCCCGCTTTGCCGCCGCAAAGGCATCCAGAAACAGCTTCGTCAGCCGCGCAAGCCCCTGCGCAACGGGATACATCCGCCGCACCAGGTCTGCCTGCATTTCGGGGCTGTAGGCGAAGATGGCTTCCTGCAATTTCTTGATAGTATCCTTCGCTTCGTTTCGCAGTGCCTTAATGCGCTCCGCCGTTTCCTTTTCCTCGCCGCGGTAGGCAGGCAGACGCGCAAAATCAATCGCAAGATACGCCAGCCGCCAGTCGGCATACCTCTTCTGCAATGCCGCCGCAAAATTCTCCACCATCGCGACCTCGTTCGTCAAAAGCTTATGATAGCCGCCAAATTCACCCTCGTCTGCCATCTGCCATGCCTTTTTCAGCTGATAGCGCGCATAGTCCAGAGCAGTCTCCACACTCTGCCGAATCAGCGAAAACCAGCCGCAGGCATCTACCGTTTCCCCCTCCGCAAGGAAAAGGCTCTCCGCCAGCTGCTCTAACTGCCGCTTCGGGTTCGGGCTGCCCTCCGCAAAGGTATACAGCTGCAAAACCAGCTCCTGCAAGGGCGTATCCTTCGTAGAGGAGGAAAAGGTTTCCAGCAGATCAAAAAACCACCGGCTGTCCTCCGCCGCATAAAGCGTCTCGAATAACTCCTCCAGCACCTCCTTCTGCAGCAGCTTGATTTCCGCAGGGTCGGCAGTGCGCACCTTCGGGTCAAGCTCCAGCAAATGATAATATTCCCGAATCACCTGCAGGCAGAAGGCGTGGATGGTCTTGATATCTGCCCTTGGCAAAAACGCCATCTGGTTTTGCAAATGGATATCCTCCGGCGTTTCCTCCAGCTGCTTCGCAATCGCCACGCCAATCCTCTGCCGCATTTCGGATGCCGCCGCATTCGTAAACGTCACCACGAGCAGTCTGTCTATTTCCTGCTCCTCTCGCAAAAGCTTCGTGATAATGCGCTCCACGAGAACCGCCGTTTTGCCGCTGCCTGCCGCCGCCGCAATCAGCAAATCACTGCCCCTCGCATCAATCGCCTGTTTCTGCTCTTTTGTCCATCTGTTTGCCATCGCCGTTCCTCCCCACACTGCCCCCTCGGCTTACTGCGCCCGTTTCAAGCGGATGTGAAAGGGAACATAGCCCGTAAAGGAGCTCATAAAACTACTATAGGAATTATACCAGAAATTCCCGATGAATGCGAAGGAAAAACCACTCAGGGCTCTGTCACCGAATAAATACCGCGCCGTTGTTTTATGAAATAGCTCCTGAAAGCCGCTCTGATACAGCTCCGCACAGCAGTGCAGAAGCTCTGTCAGCTTTCTCTCCTGTCCACTCAGCGAAAAAACCGCCGTTAACCCTGTCCACATGCGTGTCCAGTCCAGTCCACTTTTCCTACGGCGGACCGTGCGAATCGTATGATAAATTGCTGCCAGCTTAAAAAAACGGTCAAGCGTTTTTTCATCCATTCGCCCCAGATTTTCCCGAAAATAGTTATACGCAAGCGGCGTTTCCAAAAAAACCTCATACGCATCTGCCGCCGTGCTTTCCACGCACTGCGCGAAAAACGCCCGCAAAAACGCATCCTCCAGCGCATACGCCCGCGCCGAAAGCCGCTCCCGTTCCGCCTCAATCCAAAGCGCCAGCTGCTCTTCCTTCTTTCTTTTTTCCCACATAAAAAATCACCTCCCCTTTATTGTAAAAGGAAAGGTGTGGCAGCTCCTGTTTTTTCTCCGCAAAATCAGACAGGCTCCCGCAAAATACGGGAGCCGCAGAATATTAAGTCGAAAACAGGGTTTCGACTTGTTGAAACAGCCTTTCTGTCGGGTTATCAGCACCCGCAGGCATTGCCGATGCTGTTGCTCTTGTTGTTGCCGCAGCAGCACAGCAAAATCAGAATCCACAGCCAGGAGCTGCTGTCGCCCCAGCTGCCGCAGCCATCATTATTGCCGCAGCAGCACAACAGAAGCAAGATCCAGATGATGTTTTCGTTCCCACAACCAAATCCACACATAATAAAATACCTCCTTAAGATAAAAGCATTCTTGTTACACTCCTATCCTATGAGGTATTTTGGAATTTCTTGCCTGTCTTGCTTTCGTTTTCCTGCGAAAAAAATTACTTCGGCAGAATCAAATCATTGATGCTGATGTCCACCGTAAAGCCGCCCATTTCATCCGCAATGCTGACCAGCCTGATGCTTTCTTCATCCACAAAATGCAGTACATGTGTCATTTTATTTATTTCCCCCAGAGAAACCAGGTCTGCTTCCTCCGCAATGCCGTAGAAAAATGCCTGCATTCCGTTTCTGCGATAAAGCTCCATGATGGATAATGCAGCATCATAGCCTGCCTCTGTGCAGGTGAAAAGCGCCTTTGTCTGCACCTCTGCCATAAAATCATCCCTTCTTCTTTTCCACAAGCAGCTTTTCCAGCTCGTCAATAAAGGTATTGATATCCTTGAACTGACGATAAACCGATGCAAAGCGCACATACGCCACCTCGTCTACCTCTTTCAGACGATCCATCACCATATTGCCAATCTGCTTGCTTTCTACCTCTCTCTCACCCAGACCCATCAGCGTATTTTCAATATCATCCGCCAGCTCCTGAATTTGCTGTGCCGTAACGGGACGCTTGTTGCAGGATTTCATTACACCGTTGATAATCTTGGTTTTGTCGAAAATTTCTCTTGTACCATCATTTTTAATCACCGTAATAGGAATCATATCAATCCGCTCATATGTAGTGAAACGCTTGCCGCAGCTTTCGCAAAGGCGGCGGCGACGAATGACTGAGTTATCCTCCTGTCCGCGGGAATCGATTACCTTTGTATCATTATAATTGCAAAAAGGGCATTTCAAAGCCATTTCCTCCTTTAAATAGCATATAAACAGCATAAAAATCTATTCTTCAGTATAAAGGAGATTCTGCCGCAGGTCAACACCCGTCAGTCCCCATCTGTTCTTAGGATTTCCTCTCCATCCACCTCCACAAGAATGATATCGTCACCGATGCGGCGAATACACCGCCAAGGCACGAAAAATGCCCGTTCCTTTCCGAAGAAATTCCACTTACTGCCACATTCCGGAATGATCAATGTGCAGATTTTTCCGGAAATCGCATCCATCTCCAAATCGCAGACGCACCCCAACCGCCTTCCGTCGCAGATATTGATGACTTCCTTCTCCTGTAAGCAGGAAAACCGTTCCCATTTCATTTTTCTCTCCCCCATTTTTGGTAATCTTTTTTAATTTTATGCGAAAAAAGTCCGTCCGAAGGCTCACTTTCGGCAATCTGTTTAAATTCATATTTTTCACACTGTTCCCCTTGACGAGTTTCTTTGAATGCCATACAATATATATGCTTACCGTTTTAAACAAGACCTACATCTTGTGGTTTATTTGAGATAAAAATTCATTTGGATGGAAATAGAAAAAACAGGGAAAATCGGAAAGAGGGAATGATTATGATTACAACCATCACCAAAAGAGACGGGCGCACTGTGCATTTTGATATCAACAAAATCGCCAGTGCCATCGAAAAAGCCTTTGCAGCAACCATCGGCAAAAAGGATTACGCTATCTGCCTTGCACTTGCACAGGAGGTTTCCGATATTTTTGAAGAAAAACAAATTGACTCCCCTACGGTAGAGCAGATTCAGGATACCGTAGAGCGCGTACTGATTAACCACGGGCATGTACGCACCGCAAAGGCGTATATCCTCTATCGTGCAGAACGTACCAGAGTCAGAAACATGAACGACAGACTGATGAAAACCTTCGAGGACATCACCTACAAGGATGCAACCGACAGCGATATCAAGCGCGAAAACGCAAATATCGACGGCAACACCGCCATGGGCTCTATGCTGAAATACGGCTCCGAGGGCGCAAAGCATTTCTATGAAAGCTATGTGCTGAACCCCGCCCATTCCGAGGCGCACAGAAACGGGGATATTCATATTCATGATTTGGACTTCTATACACTGACAACCACCTGCTGCCAGATTGATTTAATCAAGCTGTTCCATGATGGCTTTTCCACAGGGCATGGTGTACTGAGAGAGCCCAACGATATCGCAAGCTATGCTTCTCTGGCTTGTATTGCTATCCAGTCCAACCAGAATGACCAGCACGGCGGTCAGTCTATCGCAAACTTTGATTATGGTCTGGCTCCCGGCGTTGCAAAAACCTACAAAAAACGCTATCGTTCCAACCTGACCTCCTTAATTGAGGTGATGGACTGCGCCGCGCATGCGAAAAAAACAAAGGAAATCTTCCAAACACTGACCGCAGAAAACCTGATTCCTACACTGGATGGCTCTCAGGCATATACCGACAGGGAAAGGGCACTGCTCATCGAGGCAGGCGTACCCGAAGAAATTCTGGACAAAATTCAGTCCTTCTCCGCGAAAAAAGCAACCGAGGAAACCGATAAGGCAACCTATCAGGCAATGGAGGCACTGCTGCATAACCTCAACACCATGCACAGCCGTGCAGGCGCGCAGACTCCCTTCTCCTCCATCAACTACGGCATGGATACCTCCACAGAAGGGCGCATGGTTATGAAAAATATGCTTCTGGTGACAGAGGCAGGGCTGGGCAACGGCGAAACCGCTATCTTCCCCATCCAGATTTTCCGTGTGAAGGATGGCGTAAACTTCAACCCCGGCGAACCCAACTATGACCTGTTCAAGCTTTCCTGCCGCGTGAGTGCAAAGCGTCTGTTCCCGAATTTCTCCTTTCAGGATGCGCCCTTTAACCTGCAGTATTATAAGGAAGGCCACCCCGAAACGGAAATCGCATACATGGGCTGCCGTACCCGCGTGATCGGCAATGTGAACGATCCCGAACGGGAAATCACCTACGGCAGAGGGAATTTAAGCTTCACCTCCATCAACCTGCCCCGTATCGCAATTCTGGCAAACAAAAACATCGACTGGTTCTTCTCCGAGCTGGACAGAAAGATTGACTTGGTCGTAGAACAGCTGCTGGAGCGCTTTGAAATTCAGGCAAAGAAAAAGGTACACAACTACCCCTTCCTGATGGGCGAGGGTGTCTGGATTGACAGCGAAAAGCTGAATTATGATGACGAGGTAAGAGAGGTACTCAAGCACGGCACACTTTCCGTTGGGTTTATCGGTCTGGCAGAGGCACTGAAGGCACTGCTTGGCGTACACCACGGCGAAAGCGAAATCGCACAGAATCTTGGTCTGGATATCATCGGGCACATGAGAAAACGCATGGATGACCTGTCCGCAGAAACACATCTGAACTTCAGCCTGCTGGCAACGCCTGCGGAAGGGCTGTCCGGTCGTTTTGTCCGCATGGACAGAGAACGCTTCGGCTCCATCGAGGGTGTCACAGACAGAGAATATTACACAAACAGCTTCCATATTCCTGTATATTACCCCATCAGCGCGTATAAGAAGATTCAGCTGGAAGCACCTTATCACGAGCTGACAAATGCAGGACATATCACCTATATCGAGCTGGACGGCGACCCCAGCACAAATCTGGATGCCTTTGAAAAGGTCATCCGCTACATGAAGGCGCAGGGCATCGGCTACGGCTCCATCAACCATCCCGTTGACCGCGACCCCGTCTGCGGCTATAACGGCATCATCGGGGACACCTGCCCCAAATGCGGCAGAAGCGAAACCGATGGGGAATACGGCTTCCAGAGAATCCGCCGTATTACAGGCTATCTGGTAGGCACGCTTGACCGCTTCAACAACGCAAAGCGTGCAGAGGTACGCGACAGAGTGAAACATTCCATCGTAACGGAAGTAAAATTAGAAGCAAAGGATTGATAGAGGCATGAGAATCAGTCTGAGCGGCGTAACCGGGGATTCCATTGTGGACGGCCCCGGACTGCGCCTGACCATATTTACGCAGGGCTGCCTGCACCATTGCCCCGGCTGCCACAACCCGCAGACGCATGACCCCAATGGCGGCTCCTGGGCGGATACCGAGGATATTCTTGCGGCAGCGGCGGAAAATCCCCTGCTGGACGGAATCACCCTTTCGGGCGGCGATCCCTTTTTGCAGCCTGTTCCCTGCCTTGCCTTGGCAGAGGGCGCACATAAGCTGGGCTTGAACGTCTGGACGTATACCGGCTATACATGGGAGGCACTTTGGGAGGAAAATGACGCAGAAAAGCTGGCACTTCTAAAGGAAAGTGATGTGCTTGTGGATGGGCCGTTTCTTCTGGCAGAACGCTCGTTGGAGCTGCAATTTTGCGGCAGCCGCAACCAACGGTTGATTGATGTGAAAAAATCCCTCGCCGCGGGTGAGGTTGTCCTTTGGGAAAAATCGAAATATTTTTAAACAAAACGAAGGAGCTGTGAAAAAACGAGAAATTATTTTTTCACAGCTCCTCTTTTTTATTTCAAAGCAAGAAATCTGATTACGGCAATCACTGCCAATACCACCGCATACGGAATGAATCTGCTCATATCCATTTTTTCAACAGAGGGGTCTACCCTTTCCAGAAATTTCTGCACCAGAAAAATCATTCCCCACAGCACAGCGGCAAAAACCACAAACGCAATCGAATATTCCATAATCCTTCCCCCTTTTTTTCAGCATAGCAGAAAACCCCAAGTCTGACAACATATTCCCAAAATATTTAAGAAAATCTTACGATTCATTCTTCTTCTCCCCAAATGCAGAGAAATGTGTTACACTTTCCTTAAAGAATCCGCAAGGATTAAGGAAAACTTAAATATTTCCCTGCGATTTTCTTAAAATCGTTTCGGTAAGATAGAATCACAGCATGACGGAGGTGCAGCACCATGTATAACATTTTGATTTGCGATGATGAAAAGGATATTGTATCCGCTTTGTCGATTTATTTATCCACAGAAAACTACAACATTTTCACCGCCTACACCGGACAGGAGGCTCTGGATATCGTTGCCAAGCATGACATTCATCTGATTCTGATGGATATTATGATGCCCCAGATGGACGGGATTGCCGCAACGGTGAAGCTAAGAGAAACCTCGAACATCCCCATTATTCTGCTGACCGCAAAGAGCGAGGACAGCGACAAGATTCTGGGGCTGAATATCGGGGCGGATGATTACATCACAAAGCCCTTCAACCCGATTGAGGTGCTGGCAAGGGTGCGTTCGCAGCTGCGCCGCTATACCTCTCTGGGCGGCATGGCGAAGAAGGCTTCTCATCTGACAAACGGCGGCATTGAAATGGATGATGAATCGAAAATCGTCACGGTGGACGGCGAGGTTGTCAGCTTAACGCCAAGCGAATACAACATTCTCAAGCTGCTGATGGAAAACCCCGGCAGAGTTTTTTCCTCCACGCAAATCTATGAACGCATCTGGAATGAGGATGCCTGCGGCTCCGGCAGCGTGGTTGCTGTACATATCCGCCATCTGCGTGAAAAAATTGAGATTGACCCCTCGAACCCCCGCTATCTCAAGGTGGTTTGGGGCTTGGGGTATAAAATCGAAAAGGAGGCGAAGCAATGACAAAGCTTTCCTATACCCTCGGCATGAAGGTGGTTGCCTGCTTTATTGCAGTGCTTTCGGGCATCACCGCCTTTTTCGACGGTATCGGTATCTTTCTTGCAAACAGCTACGGCTTTTATAGCAGCGAGGTCACGCCTGCAAATATCGGCGAGGCGTTTCCCTTTTATGATGACAAAATGCTCCTGCAGCTTTACGGGATGCGTGACTCACTTCTGCCGATTCTGGTGATCAGCCTGCTTCTGTTTGCCATTTCGGTGATTTATCTTCTGTGCGCGGCAGGGCATCGGCCGGATACGGATGAAATCGTTCCAAATTTGCAGGATAAAATCCCTCTGGATCTGTATTTTGCCATCGTCTGCCCGATTTCGCTGGCAATTCTGTTCCTTATTCTGGAGGGCCGCAATCCCCTTGCCGATACGGGGGCGCTTTCCTTTGTAGTAATTGGTTCGATCATTCTCGCCATTCTGGGACTGGCGACGCTTCTGACCTGCGTGACCCGTCTGAAGCTGGGAAGATATTTTTATCAGCACACGATTGCCTATCAGGTCATTCGCTTCTGCTGGAAGATGCTTGCGGCTGTTTTTTCAACCGTCTGCGATGCCATCAAATCCATTTCCGCTACATGGAAGATTGCAGTGGCATGGCTTGTGATTTCCGCATTTTATACCATGGGCGGCTTTGGGGCGATTGTACTCAGCTTTGCACTTCTGCTGGTATTCTGCTCCATGGCATCACAGATGCAGGAGCTGAAAAACGGCGGCGAGGAGCTGGCAAAGGGCAACCTGAACTACAAAATCAACACACAGCGGATGTTCCCCCTCTTTCGCGCGCATGGAAAAAACCTGAACAGCATTTCCAAGGGCTTTTCCATCGCATTAGAGCAGAAAATGAAAAGCGAGCACCTGAAAACAGAACTCATCACAAATGTTTCCCATGATATCAAAACGCCGCTGACCTCTATCATCAACTATGTGGATCTGCTGAAAAAGGAAAATCTGGATGGACAGGCGGCGGAATATATTGAGGTTCTGGACAGACAATCCCGCAGGCTGAAAAAGCTGACCGAGGACTTGGTTGAGGCCTCCAAGGCTTCGACAGGCAACCTCAAGGTACAGCTTGCCCCGACGGATATGGGCGAGCTGGCGGCACAGGCAGTTGCAGAATATGAGGAAAAGCTGGAAAACGCCCATCTGGAGGCAGTCATCAACGGCGGAGATACCCCCCTGTTTGCCATGGTGGACGGCAATCTGACCTGGCGCGTGCTGAGCAACCTTCTGAGCAACGCCTGCAAATATTCGCAGCCGCACACAAGAGTGTATATCGATATCAAAAAAGAGAAGGATACCGTGATTCTTTCCATGAAGAATATCAGCAGAGATGCGCTCAATATTCCTGCGGAGGAATTGATGGAGCGGTTTGTGCGCGGAGACAGCTCCCGTCACACAGAGGGAAGCGGCTTGGGGCTGAATATCGCACAATCTCTTGTCGGCTTGCAGAAAGGAACCTTCTCTCTGGAAATCGAAGGCGATTTGTTCAAGGCATTTGTCGCATTCCCTGCAACCGAACCCCCTGCGCCCCCTGCGGAGGAAATGCCGGAGAAGGAAGTGCCAACGGATGCAATACCGATGGAGGATATGCCGATAGAAGAAATGCAAGAAGAAACAGAAAAAGGCGAATAAAAAAAAGCGACTCGAAAAAATTTCGGGTCGTTTTTTTATTCTTACCATTTATGATGGTGCAGCTGCCCTTCCATCAGCATGCCGGGGAAGCCCTGCTGCCGCATGGCCTCATAAATAATAATGGCAACGGAATTGGAAAGATTCAGGCTTCTTGCCGCTTCGAGCATAGGGATGCGAATGGTATTTGCTTCATGCGCCATAAGAATTTCTTCGGGGATGCCCGCGCTTTCCTTCCCAAACATGATGTAATCATTTTCGCCGTAGGTCACATCAGCGTAAATATGACGCGCCTTTGTGGATGCCATCCAGATTTTCGCATTGGGATTCCTTTCGCAGAAGTCCTCGAAATTTTCATAATAGCGGATATCCAGAAGCTTCCAGTAATCCAGACCTGCGCGCTTGAGATACTTATCCTCAACGGAAAAGCCCAGAGGCTTAATCAGATGCAGGACAGAATTTGTCACTGCGCAGGTACGCGCGATATTGCCTGCGTTCTGGGGAATTTCCGGCTCCAACAAAACAATGTGCATAAAAAATCATTCCTTTCTTCTGCAGATTAGCATAGCATACCCGTTTGCAAAAAACAACTCTCGGTTTTCGGCGGAAATTTGCAGAACTCCTTGTATTTTGGTATATTTTCTATTGACATAAATAAGAACCCGTATTATTATTATTAAATAACAATAGTTATCATTTATAAGAGGGGTGTATTTGTATGAAAGAAACTGCGCAGCTTTTGCGAGAAAAAGGGCTGAAGGTCACCCCACAGCGTATTGCCGTTTATAATATGCTTTTGGGTACCACCGCGCATCCGAATGCGGAAATGATTTATAAAACACTGGAACCGACTAACCCCACCATGAGCCTTGCTACGGTCTATAAAACGCTTGATTTTTTCAAGCAGCTTGGTCTGGTGCAGGAATTGAACGTGGGCGAGTCAAGCTCCCGTTATGATGCCGTGGTGCGGTGTCATCCGCATACGGTTTGCCGTATCTGCGGCAAAGTGGATGATTTGCACATGGACGCATTGACAGAGGTTGCAAGAAAGCTTGTACCGGATTTGGATTTTGATGTGGAATGTGAGCAGCTCATTCTTTATGGCATCTGCAAGGAGTGCCAAGAAAAATAACCGCCGAAAAGAGTATCTTTCGCTGAGAGGATACTCTTTTTTCTTTGCAATTCTTAAGACTTTCTTACAATATTCGTGTCTTGTTGACATCCGTTTTTCGCCTTTGCTATACTGGAAAAAAGGACATTTTTCGGTAAAAGGGGGCGCACACATGAAATATAAACGAAAGCTGACACCTGCAACAACCTTCGATTTTGCGGCAATGGAAACATGGCTGTCTGACATGGCGGAGGACGGATGGATTCCTGTTGACTTTCGGGGCGAAAAGGTAAAATTTCAGCAGGCAGAACCGCAAAAAAGAAGCTACCGCATTGCCATTCCGCGCTATTTCGATACCCAACCTACCGCAAAGCAGCTGGAGGAATATCATCAGCTTGGTTGGGAATTTATCTGTACCTACCGCTCCAAGGGCTATCTTCTGGCGAATATCACGGAGCATCCCCAAGAGCCTTACACAGACCCTGCCGTACAGAAGAAAAACATTGAGGAGCTTTATCAAGAGGAACGCTATCTTTATCTTGCAGGCATGGTTCTCGGCACTCTGTTTTTCGTCGGCTTAGGGCTACTTACATGGCATTATTTAGGTCGAAATATCATAGACCCAAATTGGGTTTTGGAGTTTTATGGACCAATCCTCTTCCTCCTTCTCGCTGTTTTCAATTTCTATGAGCTGCGTCTGCTCAAAAGACTGAAAACAAGCTTGGAGCAAGGACTTCCCATCTCGCATGAGAAGGATTACACCAAAAAGCTGCAGCTCAAAAGAATCAGCAATCTCATTTACGCGATTCTGGGTATCACACTTTTCCTGCCACCCCTCTCGGACATCTATTCTGCTTTTAGACCGGACGAAACACAGGAGAAGGCTGCCGTTTCGGTTTCTCCTCTGCCTTATGTGCCGATGGAAGAAATCACAAAAAGTGCCTCCGATACCGAAATCAGCCTCTATTCCGAGCCAACGCTCTTTGCCCCTCTGCTTTTGCAGACCACCGCGCGGGGAGATGCCTCGTGGATGACTACTACGCTTTTAGAGGTGCGCCCCTCCTTCCTGACGGAGCAGGCGTTTCTGACCTTAGGGGCAAACGGCACATTTCCCGATGCCTTCCTTCCCTCAACGGCAGAGCAGGCATTGGTGCTTTCCTCTGATTCCTTTGACGAGGGATATTTTTATCAGGAAACAAGCGAGATGCAACGCCAGATGCTGACGCTTCGCAAGGGCAACCGCCTTCTGATTGTGCGCTACCACGGCGAGAACAGACTGGCCGATTCTCTGAGCGCCTTTCTGCCCCTGCTGGAGCAGGACTACACCATACAGGAATAACCGAAAACATCAAAAGGAGGACATTCTATGACGAAATGCAAAAGAAAGCTGCTCCCCGCAGAGCCATACGAAATTGACGCACTGGAAAGCTGGTTTTCCGACCTTTCCGCAGAGGGACTGCATGTGCAGAAGGCAAATGCCCTCTTTGCGACCTTCGCAGAGGGCGAGAAAAAGCGTCTGCTTTTCCGCATGGAGCCGAAGCAGGCCGGCGCTCTCTCCGCTCTGGATGAAAGCAAGGCAGAGGAACGGCATGCACAGCATAAGGAAAAGGGCTGGAGCTTTGTCTGCAAATTGGACTACTTCTATGTCTATGCCGCAGAGGAAGGCACGGCGGATTATTTCGCCACGCCGGAGGAGGAAGGCGCATACTACCCCGATAGTCTGAAGGGAAACAAATTCTTCAACTTCATCAATATAGAGAACCTGCTTCTTGTTGTGCTGATTGCAGCTTATATTTTCATTCTGCACAGACAGACCACATACGACCGGGTAGAGGGTTTCGCCAATTCCTTCTGCAACCTTCCCGTTTTTGTTTTTGCCATATTAGCCGGGCGGCGCAGCCGTGGTTTCGTCAAGCTGCAACGCTCTCTTGCGGCAGGCGAGCCGCACCATCAGCCGACCGATTGGCAGACAACCCGTCTGCGGCGGAAGCATCGGTTCCATTATGTCTGCGTTATCGGGATGATTACATTCCTTCTTCTGCCGTTTCTACCCAATGTATTTTCCTTTTCCGACCGACCGATTGCAGAGGTGAAGCAGCCTTTGCCGATGATTTCTCTGGCGGAGCTGGAAAATAACCCTGATTTTTACGCTGTGGACAGCTATTATCAGCGGGACGGCAATGCCAAGGAGGACTGGTGGGAGCGGGAAGCAAATCTGGTCGACTCCTATCCGACCTTCGGCTCTCCTGTTGACCTTGCCTATAATCAGGCAGGGCGGATTCCGAATCAAACAGATGCGTTAGGCGAACCGTATGAATCGGTGCTTTGGGTGGAATACCGCAGGCTTGCGTTCTTCCTTTCCCCGAAGGAATATATTAAAGAATATCTGGGTCGTGCTTATGAAACCTATGAAACTACGGCTTTGGAGGATACACCGTTTGATTACGCCCTTCTGGCAAAGGGTAAAAATCATACAAAGCTGTATCTGGTTTCGGGGCAGACGCTTCTGGAACTGCATTATTACTATGGTGATGCGGATTTGACAAAGCATTATGACCTATACGAAAAGGCACTGAAGGAAATGCAATAAAATAAGGCAGTGAACGTCCCGTTTGGGTTGGTTCACTGCCTTTCGTTTTACTGATTTAAAATCTGACAGGTGTACGCATTGATGAGATACGGCTTTTCCTCATCCATCAGATAAATGCGGTAGCATGGCTCCAGATTGATCGAGGCAACGCCATCCGCCGCGGTATTGCTTTCCATCCGCGCATAGCCAAGCTCCATGCGGTCAATGGTTGCTTCCTCCGCATGCTCGCCCTTTTTCCATTCGCGCATGAAGGCAAGCAGGGCTTCATCCGCATAGCTTAAATCCTGCTTTTCGCCTGCATAGCCGCGCACGGGGTAATAATTGAAGGTGATGTTCTGAATTCCATCGGCGGTGACGAAAAAGGAGAAATAATTCGCAAAAACCTTCTCCCGTTTATACTGTCCGAAGAAATTCACCCGAAAGCCATCGCTCTCCTCCGCAATAATGGCATCGCCATAGCTGCCAAAGAAATGCTCTGTATTATCAATGAATTTCTGTGCTTCTCTGAGGGCTTCTGTCTTGGTCATCTCGCCCTTGCCGCTTTTCACTGCTTTCGTTTCCCAGACACCGCGCGCACCGCTCATGGTCAGACTGCTCTGTTTCCCCTGATAGACCGTTTCGCCGCCCTTTGCGGAAACGGTTGTGCGCGCACTGCCGAAAAACAGCCGCTCCAGCGTTTCCTTATTATAGGAGGGCAGCTCCACCGCCAGACGGGACATGGGGGGATGCTCCGTCAGAAGGTCGGTATACATGGTGATGCCGTTTCGCGAAAGCACCTCAAAGATGGAGCGCTCCTGCGTCGCCGTCATGGTGTTTTCCCGATTCTGGTTATAATTTAGCCCTGCCAGAAGTACATTCAGCAGTACCAGCAAAACAATCACAAACTTTTTTGCATTGCTCCATTCCATGCCCTTCCTCCTTTCTTCTGCACAGTTTCTTCTGCATATTTCCTATGTCGCTTATTCTCCTGCCATTACGCCCGTTAAATCCTTTTCCTGCTCCGTATCCACCACGAAGGTATACTCATAGAGGGTAACGAACCATTTCAGGCGGATATCGCCCGTCAAATCCACATGATAGCCCAATGCAATATTCTTAACATCGGTGATATCCTTATCCTCGACAACGGCCTTATAGGTCTTATTTGCATCATCCAGTGCATCGATGAACTGGACGTTAATCTCCTGATTTTTCTCTGCGGCTTCGCTGAAATTGACCGCATAGCGGTGGTATTCCTTGACCGCCTGATTTCGCAGCGTTACCTCAATGGCATGAGATGCACCGATACGATCCTTCACATTCTGCGAAAGATTCACCGGCAGGTTATCCACTGCATAATCAAAATAATACACAACCTCATTATTGATGGTGCGCTCGATATCCGCCAGATAAATATCCGTTTGCAGGGAATCATCATTTTTCAGGAAATTACAGCAAATCTGATAGCCCTCAAGCAAGCCCGTTCTGTCATTGCCGGCATAGTTTTCATAGCTGTAATATTCCAGCATACGCACATCGGGGCGATATTTCACAACCGTCTGGCTGTCACTGAAGGTATAGGTGCCGTCCTCGTCACGCTCACTCCAGTCCACAGAGAAATTGCGGAAGAAATTTTTCACCGTATTTTCCAATGCGGCGCGGCTCGGCTCGCCATCCTTTTCAAAGGCAAACTCCTGCTCCAGAGCAGCATATTCATAGGGCAGATATGCCCACTGCGGCAAAAACATATTGCGCCACAGCACCGATGCACTGGTGCGCTGCCCTGTGGAGATATAACGCATATCGCCATCATCCGCCATCAGAGAATCATAGAGCGCGACAGATGCGCCGCCGCCCTCGCAATGAAACGCGACACATTCATTCGTATCGGAATTGACGAAATAGGCGTAGCTTTCCTCGCCGCTCCTTCTGGCAGGCACAATCGTGATATAATCGAACTGCTCCAGCTTCTGGTTTGTTTTCAGGTCCTTATAATTTTCCAGATATTCCTCCGAAGCAATCATAAAATCATACTGCATGACAATGCAGCGCGCCGCCAAAATTTTTTTCCAATCAGCGGTTGTTTTCTGAGGGGATGCGCCGCTTTGGGACAGAATCTCTCCCAGAGCCTTATTCGCCGTTTCCAGAAGCGTACTATTCCCCACATTATCGGGATAATAGACCGAAAAGGTTCCTTCGCCCTCCCCAACCGCGTAACGGGTAGCAAGAAGGACATCCCCGTCCGCCTCCTCCTTGCCGAAGCTCAGCTGCTTCGTCAGGGCATAAAAAAAGTTATGGCCGCTTGTTCCTTCCAGCCATAACTCTCCTGTCTGATAAATCGCAGTTATGACCAAAGCAACAATGATAAAATTTGTAATCCTGTATACTTTCATTTGATCTCACCGCTTTTTCTATTCAATTTATTTTTATTTGATTTTTTATTTTTTCGCACCCATGCCAGGCAGCGCAATCATCCGCTGCAGCTGATTTTTCACCTGCTGGGGCACCTGCTTGATGACCGTTGTGGTCTTGTCTTCTCCCTCTGCGGCAAAGGAAATATAGTTATTCCCTCTGCTCAAGGGCAGGGTTTCGCTGAACAGCCCCATAGAGCCGACAGTTACGGTTTCTTTGTGGGTTTCGACCATATTGCCGAAACGATCCATTTTGGATACCGTAAAAGTAATATCCGTGCCGGGCTTCGCTTCCCCATAGAGAATTCGGCTGCTGTCAAAGGTACATTCCACCTCATCGCCGCCGATTTGCAGCCCACTTGTAATATTCACCGAGGAAGCAAATACACTGACAGGAGAAAAGGAAAACACTGCCGCCAAAGCCAAACCAATGAGTTTTTTTCTATATGCTTTCATTCCTGTCACCTCCTCTGCAATCTCATCATATTCGGAAAAGCCGTTCCATTCTCGTTCCATTCTATTGTATGGAAATTTCTGCTTTTTGTCTACTATGATTATATCGCAGGAAGATTACAATTATGTTACAACGCCCTTACAGTTCTATAACAATCTGCTCAGACAAGCGCGCCGCGGTTAAGCCATTTGTCTGAGGTGCTATTTTCTCCTGTATTTCGGCGTAATATTATGCCTTCTGTTCCTCCCTTTCATATTCCAGAATCGGGCGTTCCTTCGGGAACCACATAATCATCGTTGTTCCCTTGCCATATTCGCTTTCTGCCGTCAGCTTACCGCCGTGGCTTTCCATAATTTCCTTCGCAATGGCAAGCCCCAGACCTGTGCCGCCCATGGCACGGCTGCGCGCCTTATCCACACGATAGAAGCGTTCAAAAATACGGGGTAAATCCTCTCTTGTGATGCCCATGCCCGTATCCTTCACATGAATCTTATAGAACTGCTCCTCCTCCGTAATGAAAATGCGGATGCTCGCCTGCTCTAAGCTGTACTTGATGGCATTGGTCACAATATTATTCACCACCTGCCCCACGCGGTCTCTGTCACCGAAAACAACCACCTCATGCTCATAGGGCTCAAAGGTCAGCGTCTGATGCTTAGCTTCCGCATGGATTTTGTTCTGGCGGACAGTCATGCTGAGGAATTCGTTCATTTCGATTTTCGTAATATCCAAACGCACCTGCTTATTATCAAAACGCGTCAGCTGCAGCAAATCACGCACCAGAAATGCCATACGGTCTGCTTCGCTGTTAATGATGCCAAGGAACTCCTGCGCAATCTCCGCATCCTCCATAGCACCGTCCAGAAGGGTTTCCGTATAGCTTTTTACGGTTGTCAGCGGTGTTCGCAGCTCATGCGACACATTCGCCACAAATTCCTTTCGCATATCGTCCAGCTTTTTCTGCTCTGTGATATCCTGCAAAACAACAACCACGCCTTCAACCTCGCCCCTTTTATCGTAATAAGGAGAGAAATTCGCATTGATAAACTGCTTGCCGACAGGGAAAATAACCTTTTTAGAGGGCTCATTCCCCATATCCAGATAGACAGAGGAGCTGATATCATACGCACGGATAAATTCCGTAAAATTCATTTCGATTTTTTCCAGACCAAGCATCCCCTCTGCCGCCGCATTGGCAAGCATCAGTTCGCCGTCCTTACTGAAGGAAATCACGCCGTCACTCATGTTATGCAGGAGAATTTCCAGACGATTTTTCTCTCTTGAAATTTCTGACATATTCTTGGAAAGCTCCGCCGCCATGTTGTTAAAGCTGCTTGTCAGCTGACCGATTTCATCATTGCTGCGCACCGTTAGGCTCTGACCCATATTCCCTTCTGCCAGATTTTTCGCGCCCGTTGTCAGCGCAAGAATCGGGCCCGTCAGTGTCTGTGCAAAAACATAGCCCATCACCGCCGCCAGAAACAGCGCAATCATAACCGCCGCAACAATCGTCTGCGTGGTTTTATCCAGACTAGTCTGCATATCGCTTGCGTCCAATCTGGTATAGATGATATAGGAGGGGGTTGTCCCACTCGTCTGCACAGGTGTGGCATAGCTCATCCATTCACGCAAAAGCCCGAAGGAATCGGTGCTTTTTTTCTGTGTGGAAAAGGAGGTCATGCCGTTCATTGCCGCAATAATCGCCTGATCCGTATAAACCGGATAGGGTGCCTCCGTTACGGTGGTGGAGGCAATCGTTTCCCCATCCGTATTGAGAATATTGCCCTGTATGCCGACGGCATTTGATACGGTTTTTAAGAGCTTCTCCTGAAATTCCTCATCCTTGCCGCCCTCAATCACCTGTTCATTGATTCTCTCCGCATAGGTTGCCAGCTCCTGTCTGGATTTATCAATCTCGATATTTCGCAGGCTGAGCAGGATATAGGTGCCGCTGACAATCATCACAATCAGCACCAGCCCCAGATACATGATAATTAACTTCCATTTAATACTTCGCATTCGCAAAAGCTTCTCCCTCGTTTTTCTCAGCAGTCAAAATAATACCCTACGCCTCTTTTTGTGAGGATATAAACCGGCTTGCCGGGGTCATCCTCGATTTTTTCACGCAACCGGCGAATGGTGACATCCACCGTCCGCACATCACCGAAATATTCATAGCCCCAGACCTTCTCCAGAAGCGTTTCTCTGGAAAAAACCTGCCCCTTCTGCGCGGAAAGGTATTTCAGAAGCTCAAATTCTCTGACGGTCAGATCAATGATTCTCCCATCCTTCCGCACCTCATACCGATCGGGGTTGATATCCAGCTTGCCAAAATTCCCCTTTCCGGCAGGTGCCTGTTCGGGAGTCTCCTCGCGCACAACGGATTTTCTGAGGTTCGCCTTCACCCTTGCCATCAGCTCTCTGACACCAAAGGGCTTGGTCACATAATCATCCGCTCCCAGTTCCAGCCCCAGCACCTTATCCAGCTCCTCGGCTCTTGCCGTCAGCATGATAATCGGGGTATTTTTCTTTTCTCTGATTTTTTTGCAGACTTCGTAGCCATCCATCTTCGGCATCATGATATCCAGCAGAATCAGATCTGGATTTTCCTCCATGGCTTTTTGCACGCCTTCCTCCCCATCTGCCGCCGTGATGACGGTATAGCCCTCCTTTTTCAGGTTAAACGCAATAATATCGACGATGTTTTTCTCATCATCGACAATCAGAATTTTTCTGTCCATAGTGTCCTCTCCCCCTCGGAAAGTCTTATTCTTCATTCTATTCTTCTTCGATTATACTAGAAAGTGCCGCAAAAGTAAACAAAACCGCTTGGCATCCAATATTTGACGAAGCTTTTGCTTGCCAAGTTTCACCAAAAATGCTATTTTGTAAGAAAAAGCGAAAAAATCAAGGAGGGTGTTTCATGGGTATCCTAGGCGCAAAAAATAAGGTTATCGCAGGCGACTATATCGGCGGCAAAATTATGCATTCCGGCGGCAAGGTGGTTTTATCCGTCAGCCTCGGCAATATGATTATTCTCAACAAAAAAATGGTTGCCTCCCACAAAATCGAAAGCGAGGTCAAGGGCAATCATAAAATCTCCGTTACCTTCGCGGACGGAAGGAAAAGCCTGCTCGAATTGGATGATGCGCTTTGCACCGCTTTATTGGCACAACTGTTTTAACCATTTTCGGCAATCAAAAAGAACTTCTCATTTTTATTTTGAGAAGTTCTTTTTTGTCTTAAAGTCTTGCTTCCAGCTCGGCTTTTCTGTCCTCGTAGCCCGGTTTGCCCAAAAGCGCAAACATATTTTTCTTATACGCCTCAACCCCCGGTTGGTCAAAGGGGTTTACATCCAGAAGATAGCCGCTGATGCCGACTGCCTTTTCAAAGAAATAAACCAACGCCCCAAAATGATAAGCGTCCATCTTATCTAGCGCAATCACCAGATTGGGCACGCCGCCGTCCATGTGGGCGAGCATTGTGCCTGCAAATGCCTTGCTGTTGACAAAATGGATTTCCTTTTCCGCAAGGAAATTCAGTCCATCCTCATCCTGCGCATCAAACGGCACCACTGCGGCAGATTTCGGCGTTTTCACCCAAAGCACCGTTTCAAAGAAGCACCTAAGGCCATCCTGAATATACTGCCCGATGGAGTGCAAATCCGTCGAGAAATTCGCCGCCACAGGGAAAATGCCCTTATGCTCCTTCCCCTCGCTTTCAGCGAAAAGCTGCTTGAACCATTCCCCGAAGGAGGTCAAATGCGGCTCATAATTTGCCAGAATTTCAACCGTTTTGCCCTGCTGATAGAACAAATGGCGCAGTGCGGCATACTGATAGCAGTCATTTTCCCTTAAATCAGGGTTACTGTATTTTTCTCTTGCATCCGCCGCGCCCTGCATCACAGCATCAAGCTCCACACCGGCAGCTGCCATCGGTAAAAGCCCGACAGGGGTCAGCACGGAAAAGCGTCCGCCGACATCATCGGGGATGACAAAGGTTTCGTAGCCCTCTCTGTCGCACATGCCCTTCAGCGCGCCCTTTGCGCGGTCGGTTGTGGCAAAAATACGTTTTGCTGCTTCTGCCTTTCCGTATTTTTTCTCCAGAAGCTGCTTGAAAATGCGAAAGGCAATCGCAGGCTCTGTGGTCGTGCCGGATTTGGAAATGACGTTGACGGAAAAATCCCTGTCTCCCAAAATTGCCAGAACATCATTCAGATAAGCAGAGCTGATGTTATTCCCTACGAAATAAATATCGGGGGTGTCTTTTTTTCGTTCATTATAAAACGGGGTCTTGATGAAATCGAGCGCCGTTCTCGCCCCCAGATAGGAGCCGCCGATACCAATGACAATCAGCACCTCGCTGTTTGCCTGTATGCGTGCCGCCGCCTTTTTGATGCGGTCAAATTCTTCCTTATCGTAATTTACGGGCAAATCCACCCAGCCTAAAAAGTCATTGCCCTTGCCTGTTTTTTCATGAAGCGCATAATGGCAGCGCTCCACCTCCTTTTGCAGTGCAAAAACCTCGTCCTTTTTGATAAAATCTCCTTTCAGAGAAAAAGAAATACCCATAGGAAATCCCCCTCCTTTTTTTCATAAGTACAATTCCGATATCAATATATTACCACAAAAAAGCCGTTCCGCAGCAGAAATCTGCGGAACGACTCTCTTTTTTTCGCTATTTTTTTATTGTGTTCCCTTGACGATGATTTCGGGCACAGCCTCCTGGATAATTTCCTTATCCACTTCCTTTTCCTCCGTCACCTCACCGTTGATACGCGTAATGCGGATGGTGCTTTTCTTCTGCCCTGCCTTGCCCTGCTGGATGACCTTCTGATAGCTCGAAGGCTTGGTATCATCATACTGCGTTTGGTAGGTCTTTGGCTCCACTGCCGTCAGCACCTGTGTTTCCACTGTTTTTACGGAAATCTTCGGCTTCTGTACCGGCACATTGATGACCTGCCCTACACGAATCCCGCCGGTAAGATTTGCGCCTTCATTCAGCTGATTCAGCTTTTCAACCGTTGTTTTAAATTCATTTGCAATCAGATACGGCGCCTCGCCGGACTGAACGGTATAGCTCTGGGTTGCCTCTGTGGTGGATTCCAATACCTTCACGGCATCCTCCTGCTCCAGAATCTGCGTGGAATCCACAAATTCCTTCACAACCTCAACATCCTCCTGCCAGCTGATTTCCGCATCCTCCGCAACGCCCTCCTTGGGCATGAGGTCGGTCTGCACCTGCTTGAGCACGGCATTCGCCGTTTTTTCATTTGCAAGGATGGCAACCTTTTCACTATCCACTGTAATAATCGCCGCTTCCACCTTATACGTCACCTTGCTGCGCATTTTCGGCAGCAAATGCTCCATCGTGCAGACATCCTTCTTCTCCTTGGAGCCGATATGGATGCCCTCCACCTTAATTTTCTCGTTAATCTGCACCTTCGAGCCGACAATACCCTCCAGCTGACTTTCCAGTGTGGCAGTCAGCTCCTTCGCCGTTACCTTTCTGGTTTCCAGAATCCCGACCTGCTCATCCGCGATATAAACCGCAGAGCCGTTTTTGCGCACAAAGAGAAACACGATGAATAAAATCACTATAATCCCAATCAGATAAAGTGCATTGCGGTTCAGCTTCTTGCCGTCCTTTTTGCCGCGCTTTTTTTCTGTGGGCTTATTGCGGTTCGTTCTGCCTGTTTTTTTGCCTTTTGTATTTTTTCTGTCCCGTCCGGCAGGTGTTCCGCTGCCATAGGGCACACGCTCCTCCCGTTTCGGGAACAATGTATCCGCCATGGGTTTTCCCCCTTATTTCTTCAAATTCTGACAACTGATGCTTTTATTTTATGATATCCACAGGAAGATTGCAAGCAAAAGGCAAAATTTCCGTTTTTCTGTAACGAAACTGTAAGATAAGCCCTTCCACAGAAGCTCGTTTGCATCAAAAAAGCCTCCGCAGGGGAGGCTCATATTGTCTTATTTATTTTTGATAAAACGCAGAATGGATTCTGTCTGGTATTTGATATGTCCCTGTGCCACTGCTGCGCCTTCCTCGCTGTCATGATTTTCCAGCGCACGCAGAATACTTCTGTGGTGTGCCACGATGGTAGACATGGAATTATCGCTCTTCGCCTGTGCCATTCTGTAACGATACAGCTGGATTTTCAGGTTTCGGAACATCTGAATCAGCTTATCGTTTTCTGTTGCCTGAAAGATCACATCATGGAAATCTTCGTCAATATCCACAAAACGCTCTACATCATTTTCCGCAACCGCGCGTTCAAAATCCACTTCCATATTTTTCAGCTGCTGCAAACATTCCTTTGTCATCTTCCTACAAGCCAGAGAGGTTGCAAGCCCTTCCAGCGCGCTTCTGATTTCCAGAATATTTACGATATCCTTTTCTGTCATATCCAGCACCTGCGCGCCCTTTCTGGGCACCAGCTCTACCAGATTTTCCAGCTCCAGCATACGCAGTGCCTCTCTGACAGGGGTACGGCTTACGCCAAGCTTTTCCGCCAGCTGATTTTCCATCAGTCTTTCTCCGGGAACCAGCTTGCCTGTCAGAATCGCATCCCTCAGTGTGTTAAATACGACATCCCGCAACGGTAAATACTCATTTGTATTGATGTTGAATTTTGTTTCGGTCATTATTATGTTCTCCTCTCAGCTCTCTTCGTACCCGATAGGTTCTTGTTGCCAAGCAATCCTTCAGGGCAAACTCCCGTTTCACCAGAGCCGCCGCCTTTCTTGCCTTTGCTCTGTCCGTAAACAGGGCAAACACCGTTGGACCGCTGCCGCTCATGAGGGCACCCTCCGCCCCTAATTCCATCAAACGTGCTTTTATTTTTGCGATTCTTGGATGCAGCTCAATGGTTACGGTTTCCAGAACATTGGAAAGCAGCTTTCCCATCTTTGCCACATCTTTCTCTTCCATGGCTTTGAGCATTGCCTTTGTATCGGGGTGCTGCTCGATCTCCTGCCAGCGCAGCTGCTTATAAACAGAAGCTGTGGAAACGCTGACGGGCAGCTTTGCCAATACCACATAGCAATCCGGACAAGGATGTGCGACATTTGTCATCACCTCGCCGACTCCCTCACACAAAACTGTGCCGCGACGGATGCAGTAAGGGATATCCGAACCCAATCTGCCTGCCATCTCCTCCAGCTGTGCTTCGGAAAGCCCCAGACCAAACAGGCGGTTCATGCCCACCAGAACAGCCGCACAATCCGTACTGCCGCCGGCAAGCCCTGCCGCAACGGGGATTCGTTTATCAATCTCAATAAACACACCCTCCTTTATGCCAAAGACCTCCCGCATCAGGCTTGCCGCCTTCCACGCCAGATTGCGCGCATCCGTCGGCAGCCATGGCAGGTTGGTTTTCAGCTTGATTACGGGCTTTTCCAGCTTCTTCATATAGATACCGTCATACAGTGCTACCGTCTGCATGATGGTTTCCAGAAGATGATAGCCGTCCTCCCTTTTGCCTGTCACATCCAGGGTTAAATTGATTTTTGCTCTTGCCTTCAGTCGTATTTCTCTCACGGTGTAGCCTCCCGTTTTTTCTATACTGTATACATTTTTATTATGGATATTGTACACTACATAAAACAAACACGCAACCATCAACTTACACAAAAAATGAATTTTTTGTCGAAAAAGTTAACATTCTTTTAAAAAACGGTAAAGATGAAATTCCTACTCTTTTTTTTGTGCTATAATAATGAAGAAAAGAAAAATTTTTCCTTCCCTGAAGGGGGTATCTTTATGTGGATATTTTACGAAAAAAATAAACAAGCCATTCATGATATTGTCCTGCTGCTTGCGGCAGTGCTCGGCTGCTTTCTGTTCTTTCGCTATCTTTTTCGGATTTTCCTGCCATTCCTCATCGGGTGGCTGTTGAGCCTGCTGTTTAACCCTCTGGCAGACCGCCTGCAGAAATTTCATATTCCCCGCGGCATCAGTGCCATCATCGGGATTCTGCTGCTGTTTGCCCTGTTGGGACTGCTCGGCTTCTGGAGCGGCACAGGGCTGATTGCCAAGCTGAAGGAGCTTTCCGAAAATCTGCCGCACTATATCAACCTGTTTGAAGCGGGGCTTGCACGTTTCTGGACACGGTTTGATACCCTTGCGCAGAGGCTGCCAAAGACATTACAGGTCTTTTTCTCCGACCTGCAAACGGATTCCTCCGGCTTTCTGCTCTCCCTTGTTCCCAAAGGTAGCGCAACAGACAAGCTTGGCGGTGTTTCCGGCTTTTTCATTGCGTTTTTTGTATCACTGATTTCCGCTTATTTCTTCACAAAGGACAGAGACCTGCTTCGCCGGCAGTATGAAATTCATATTGCGCCGCTGTTCGGGCTTTCCGTCTATACCACAAAGCAGGAATTAAAGGCTTCTGTCCTGGGCTACCTCAAAACGCAGCTGATTCTGATGGGCTTTGTTTTTATCGTCACTCTCATCGGGATGCTGGTGCTGCGTTCGCCTCATCCACTGCTGCTGAGTATCCTGATTGCCATTATCGATGCCCTGCCCTTCTTCGGCAGTGGGTTCATCCTCTGGCCGGGCGCAATTTATTTCTTTACCAGAGGAAATACCTTCCTTGCCATCGGCTATCTGGCACTTTATGGTATCATCCAAATAACGCGGCAAATTCTACAGCCGAAAATTCTCGGCACGCAGATTGGGCTGCATCCCCTGCTGACGCTGTTCTCCATGTATTTCGGCTTTAAGTGCATCGGAGTATTCGGGCTGATTTTAGGGCCTATCGTTGCGGTCGTGCTGAAAGCACTTTTCCACGCAAGAAAGCAGAACAGAGAGCTCCGGAAGCTTTGAGGAGCATACAAAAAAGGATAAATCTCAGAACGGGATTTATCCTTTTTCTTTTTTGATTTTTATTCGATTTCTGTTGTCTGCAGCATGATATTGATGGCATCCAGCACTTCCTGCTTCTGTGCATCCTCATAATAGGTGCCGCCGTAAATCACCAGATTGCCATCCAGAATTCCATACACAACAACGGAATGGGAATCAGGGATAGCGAGAATCGTTTCTCTGCCCCCCGCCTGCTCCAAGGACTCCTCTGTCCAAAGCTCATTTTCAATCATCTGATCAATAACCTCATCGTTGAAGGTGAAGGAATTTTCCATATAGATGACAGGATTGCCGTCAAAGCTGCGCAGCTCGCATTTCTCAACCGTCAGAGAAGCATTCTTTTCCAGCTGCTCCAACACCTGATTCATCAGATCCTCGTCAAGGGCTTTCTTTCTCTCCCCTGCAATCTGAACGTTGATGGCAACCGGCTTTTCTGTCCCAACGGTATCCTTTGCATATAACACCAGACTGTTTACAACCTCGCCCTCCGTTGTCCAAACATCCGCATCATACTGATATTTTGCCGCACTGTTTTCCACTGTCGCCAGCTCCATCTTGCTGATATCCAGCGGCTCCATGGCAGGATATTCCGCCGCCTGATTGTCGGAAGCACCGCAGCCTGCCAATGCAAGAAGCACCAGCCCTGCCGCCAGAATTCGTTTCATTTTTTTCATAAATCGTTCTCCTTTGTCTTTTGGGTAAATGGGTTAAGTAAAATTATACCACAGTTTCGGCAAAAAATGTACTATGAGATTCCTGCCTTGATGCCCCAAAGCACCAGTAGATGCAGGGGATAAAACACATAAAAGAAATAACGCGGCAGTTTTTTTGAAAACGCCGCCACACGCCATTTCCCATCCAAAAAGCCAAAGGAAAAAAGGGACAATAGCTGAATCCAAGCCCTTGTTTTCAAGCCATACAGAATATTCAACAGCAGCTGCCCGTAGAAGCAGAGGCTTTCCCGTTCTGCATAAAGCCCGAAGCAGAAAATCGTCCAGACACCATACCAGCCATAGCTCATGTCAGCAAAATAAGAGCCGATAAGCAGTACCGCCGCAACTGCCCTTTTCCCCTGCCGAAAGAAATACAGCGCCGCTGCGCCCCATGCCAGCATGAACAGGGGATTGCCCTGCGCGATGCCAAACAGGCGCATATAAATCGGCTGAGAAAGGACTGCTGTCAGGAGAATTCGCCCAAAATACCGCCAAAAGCGATGCGTATAGCGCACCCCCTCGGCAATGCCGAAGGCAAACAGCGGAAACGAAAGCCGCCCGATGGCACGAAAGCCAATGGCACTCGGAAAAAAGACCATGCCGATGTGGTCAATCAGCATGGTCAGTGCCGCAATCATCTGTATGAATTGCCGCTGCTCCCTTCCCATTATTCCTGGAACATAGGAGTGGAGAGATATCTGTCGCCCGTATCAGGCAGGAATACCACAATGTTTTTGCCTGCATTTTCGGGACGCTTTGCAATCTCCTTCGCCGCATGTAACGCCGCACCTGCGGAAATACCGGACAGCAGACCTTCCTCTCTCGCAAGATTTCTGCCTGCCGCATACGCATCTTCATTCGTTACAGTAACAATTTCATCATAAATATCTGTATTCAGAACATCGGGCACGAAGTTTGCGCCGATCCCCTGAATACCGTGAGGGCCTGCAACGCCCTTGGACAGCAGGGGGGAGGCTGCCGGCTCTACTGCAACAATCTGCACCGCAGGGTTCTTTTCCTTCAGATATTTGCCTACGCCTGTGATTGTGCCGCCTGTGCCGATGCCTGCAACGAAAATATCCACCTTGCCATCGGTATCTGCCCAGATTTCGGGGCCTGTGGTTTCATAATGCGCCGCAGCGTTGGAGGGGTTGTCAAACTGCCCCGCAATGAAGGAATCGGGGATTTCCTTTGCCAGCTCTTCCGCCTTTTCCACTGCACCCTTCATGCCCTGCTTGCCCTCTGTCAGCACAAGCTCCGCACCAAAGGCTGTCATCAGCAGTCTGCGTTCCATGCTCATGCTGTCAGGCATAACGATGATTGCACGATAGCCTCTTGCCGCCGCCATCAGTGCCAGACCAATGCCTGTGTTGCCGCTTGTGGGCTCAATGATGGTTGCGCCCTCCTTCAGGATGCCTGCCTTTTCCGCATCCTCCACCATGCGCTTTGCGATACGATCCTTCGCACTGCCGCCGGGGTTCAGCGCTTCTACCTTTGCCAGCAGAGTTGCGCCCGTTCCCTTTTCAATCTTTGTCAGCTCCAGTAAGGGTGTGTTGCCAATCAGTTCTTCTACACTTTTATAAATCTTAGCCATAGTTGTTATCCTCCGTTCAAAAAATCTGTTTTCCGCATTTCATTAGTGTAACATAAATTTTCAAGCCTGACAGCAACAACAGCCAAAAATTGTACTTTTTAAAAGCATAACATCACTCCCTATTTCATATCAATTAACTATGATTTAAGAGAATACACCTGTTTTTTCTATTTGTCAATCGTTTTTTCTCATTTTCTTCTATTGTACCATCTTCTTTTTTGTGCTACCATTGTTTTGGTAAGCAGTCTATACAAGAAAAAGGAGAAATACTATGAAAATCGGTAGAAATGACCCCTGCTGGTGCGGCAGCGGCAAAAAATACAAATCCTGCCACGCGGCTTTTGATGATAAGCTGGCGGCGTATCAATTAAAGCATATTCCCGTTCCCAATCATAAGCTGATTAAAACCCCCGAACAGCTAGATGGCATCCGCAAGGCAGGCAAGCTGAATACGGCAATTCTGGATATGGTTGCGGAAAATATCAAGGCAGGCATGTCCACAGACGATATCAATACACTGGTGCATAACTACACCGTAGAGCATGGCGGTATCCCCGCGCCTCTGGGCTATCAGGGCTTCCCCAAGAGCGTCTGCACCTCTGTGAACGATGCTATTTGTCATGGTATCCCCGATCCCAATCAAATCCTGCAGGATGGCGATATCATCAATGTTGACGTTACCACCATTCTGGATGGCTATTATGCCGACGCTTCCCGTATGTTCCTGATTGGTAATGTCTGCGACGAGGCGAGAAAGCTGGTTGAGGTAACAAAGGAATCCGTTGATTTAGCCCTGAAGGAAGTAAAGCCTTGGGGCAGACTGGGCGATATCGGCGCAGTGATCAGCGAGTATGTCCATCAGCATGGCTATACTGTTCTGCGTGATATCGGCGGTCATGGGGTCGGCAATGATTTCCATGAGGACCCGTATGTCTGCCATATCGGCAAGAGAGGAACAGGGATGCTTCTTGTGCCCGGCATGGTCTTTACGATTGAACCCATGGTAAACGAAGGCAAAGAGGATTTCTTCGTAGATGAAGAAAACGAATGGACGGTTTATACCGAGGACGGCTCTCTTTCCGCCCAGTGGGAATATACCGTTGCCGTAACCGAGGACGGCGTAGAAATTATCACACACTAAAATTTGCTTATGAAACAACGAACCCCCTCCGTACGCTATATACGGAGGGGGTTTATTTTATAAGCATTCTTCTGTTTTCTGCGCCTGTTCTGCCAGAAATTTTGCTGTTTTCTCAATCATCTGCAATCTGGTGTCACTGAAGGAATGGTCGGTGTCCAATACTTCATAAACCACATTTCCACCCATTTTCTTCAGCTTCTCTACCCAAGGCAGGCAATGCGCCGCAGGCGGACAGCACTCATCCTGCACCGCACCTAAGCAATAAACCGGACGTTGCCCAAAGCGTTTCAGCAATGCCCCAATGCGATAGCTTGCCTGATTGGCGAAAACCTCCTCATATAATGCCGCAGGAGAGGTTCCGTTCAGCCAAATCGGGCCGCCCTCAAAAATATCCAACAACAGCCGCTTCGGCTCCGTATCATCCGCAAAGCCCATCACGCCGCCCAAATCGCAGGGAGCAAGCAGAACCGCCGCTTTCAACTCCGGATGCGCCGCCAGAAGCTGTGCCGTTACAAAGCCGCCAACGCTATGCCCTGCCACAAACAGCCTCTCTTTATCAAAGCCGTAGGTCGTATTCGTTTCGATAAATTCCAGAAGGGTATCTGCATCCTCCAGATTATGCGCATAGGCATACGCCCCATCACTGCCCCAGCTGCCGCTGTAATGATACAGCACCACATGAAAACCAATGCGCCGCAGCGCCTGCGCTAAATCAAAATTCTTTTCAATGCCAGGAAAGCCATGACTCAGCAAAACCGTCGGATGCAGCCCTGCGCCGCCTGCGCGGTAAATTGTCACCAGAAGCCTGCCACGCTTTCCCTGCAAAACCTCTGCCTGCAAATCAGGGGGATTTTTCTCCCATGAGCCTTCCTTCGTCAAATATTTCAAATCCATCGCATGCGCCTCCTTCGGTTTTTCTTTCGTATATTTTTTATATCATAGCATTTTTGTAGAAAATTGCAAGAATAAAATTTCTGCCGAAAAATCAATATAACCACCGGTAAACCGGTGGTTATGCTTTTTCAAAACCTATTTATCCAGAACCGCAACCTGAATTGCCTTTACAGCCTCCTCCATGCGCTTGATATCCTCCGCCTTCAGCCTGATATCCAAACACTTCGCCGTATCCTCTACGCTCGATGCGCGGCGCATGCCGACCAGAAGGCTCATTCTGTCATACTGAGACAGCGCCCAAGCCTCCACCAATGCCGCATAGCTGCAATGATATTCCTCGCACATCGGTGCCCAGAGTGCAAATGCACGGCGCAGTCCTTCCTTCTTTTCGGGTGCCACCCACGGCAGTCTGGAACGGATGTCCGTTTTCGCAAATTCCTTATCCAGAAACGCAGGAGAGGTCAGAAAGCCCTCCTCCAATACGCCGTAGGTCTGGAATACAGTATTGTTTTTTCTGCACATCTCAAAATATTCTCTGCCATGGAAGGGAGAAAGAATACTGAAAAATTCCTGCACAACGGATACCTTGCCGCCAACCCTCCGATATGCCGCCAAATCCGCAGGCTGGCTGTTGGAAAGCCCATAGGTACGGATTTTCCCTTCTCTGACCAGATCCTCCAGCGCGCCGACCGTTTCCTCTACAGGAAAGCTGCCGCAGACATAATGCACAATCACGGAATCCAGATAATCCGTCTGCATCCTGCGCAGAGAATCCTCTACGTCCTTTTTCACCGCCGCCGCACGGGTGTCATTGTTGACGGTGTACCCATCGCGTTCATAATGGAAATTACCGCCCTCATTTCTCCAGTTCAGGGAGCATTTGCTTTGCAGGATAAAGTCCTGTCTTCTGCCCTTCAACGCCCTGCCGAGCAGCTCCTCGCTTGCCCCTGTGCCGTAAACCGGCGCGGTATCAATATAGTTTATACCATATTCCCGACAGCTGTCCAGCAGATTTCCGGTATCCTCTACCGTAGAATCTCTGTCCGTCCAGACACTGCCGCCGCCAAGTCCCCATGTGCCTAATGCAATCACGGAAACATCAATGTCCGTATTGCCAAGCTTCTGATATCTCATTATTATCCCTCCGTTTGCTTTGAAAACTGCTTACAGTATACCATATAAGTATCGAAATGGGTACCGCATCACAGCATACACCGCCGCAGATGGTCAATCACAATCCGCATCGGCTCGGAAACCCATTTTTCCCGATGGTGCAGCAGCTGTGTCCAGATTTCGATTTCCATTTCAGGCACATTCAGATAGCACAGTGCCCCCTTTTCGATATACGGCTTCGTGATATAATCAGGCAAAAGCGCAAGCCCTGCATTCTGCTCCACCAAGGACGCAATCAGCCCTGCATTCCCGCTGACAAAAACAGGCTGAATCTCCAAGGAATGTGCCGCAAGCTTCTCATCCAGCATCCGGCGGTAGCTCATACCCTTTTCGGTCAGCAGAAACGGCTGCTTCACCAATTCTGTCAAAGCAATGGCATCCCTTGCCGCCAAGGCATTGCCTGCCGCACAAACAAAATGCACCCCAATGCGACTCTCCTGCTGTATCACATAATTCGTATCGTAAATATGGTTATCCAGCGTATACACAATATCCGCTTCATTCTGGTTTAAAAGGCGGAACATCTCCTGCGTGCCGGCGGAAATGCACTCCAGCGTAATATCGGGATATTTACGGTGCAGCTCCGGAAAAATGCGCCGAATCACCTCACTGCTCAGGGAATCCGCAATCGCCAGACGCACACGCCCATGCACCTTCGTTTCCGCTTTCGTTTCCTCCTGAAAGCTTTCCAAAAGCTCATTGATTTTGTAAGCAGAGCGCAGCAGACGAATCCCATGCTCCGTCAGCGTAACGGTGCGGTTGATTCTCTCGAATAAAGGCACACCCAATTCGTTTTCCAGCTGGCGAATCTGAAAGGAAACCGTTGATTGAGAATAGCCCAGCTTATCCCCTGCCTTTGTGAAGCTGCGTAGCTCCGCAACGTGTATGAAAGTAACCAGATTTTTGATATCCATAACTGCTCCTTTTTCCCATCCTTCAACATTCTTTCTCTTCACTCTATCCGAAATGCAGCAAAAAATCAAGATAGAATCTGTCTTGATTTTTTCTTCTTTCTCCATCAGCCGTATTGCTTTTCTCCGCCCGCTGCGGTATAGTAGAATTAAGAAAGACATATTATCTGCGCTTAGGACGTTGCAGGTGGGGGCTATGGTGCATCCGCTATTTAATCGTCTTTCTTGAACGGATACCGCTTGGCGGAACGGCTCGGGGAATTGTACCCCGGTGCCAAGGGAAACCTTGCGGAAATAGGATTGGGAATAAGAATCGACGCAGAATATTCTGCAGGCAGAGTCAACGGAATGATTCCTAGAAGATGGAGGACGCTTCGGCGAGGAATCCCGCTAGGCTTCCGTTGCAAGCAAAAAAAGAGCCTGATTTCACTGTGCACATGAAATCGGCTCTTTTTCTTTTATACTTCCATAATAATTGGCAGAATCATCGGACTTCTCTTTGTTTTCTGCCAGATATAATTTTTCAGCGTATCCTTAATGACACCCTTGATATAATTCCAGCTTGTAACATTCTTTTCCTCGCACTTCAGCAGCGCATCCAGCACACAGGCGCGCGCCTCATCCATCAGATTTTCTGCCTCGCGGACATATACAAACCCTCTGGAGATAATATCGGGGCCGGAAACAATCGTCCCCATTTCGCGATCCATGGAAACCACAACCACCATCAGACCATCCTGTGACAAATGCTTTCTGTCACGCAGAACGATATTGCCGACATCGCCAACGCCCAAGCCGTCTACCATAATCTGTCCCACAGGCACAGTTCCGGTAACCTTCGCCTCATTTTTGTTGACCTCCAGCACCTCACCCAGCTTCATCACGAAGATGTCATTTTTATCCATCCCCATGGAAATCGCCAAATTCTTGTGACAGGAAAGGTGCATGAATTCCCCATGGACAGGCATGAAGAACTTCGGCTTTGTCAGCGCCAGCATCAGCTTCAGCTCCTCCTGACGGGCGTGACCGGAAACGTGGATATCCTCAATATCTCCATAAACCACGTTTGCGCCCTTTTTCAGCAGCTCATTCACCACACGGGAAATGCTTTTTTCATTCCCCGGAATGGCAGATGCACTGATGATAATTTTATCATCAGGCTTTACGTTAATCTGCTTATGCTCGCCGGATGCGATACGGGACAGGGCGGACATTGTCTCCCCTTGGCTGCCTGTCGTAATGATAACCAGCTGATCATCCCGATAATTTCTTGTTTCGTTAATATCAATCAGCGTTCTGGGCGGAATCCAGAGATAATCCAGCTCGGATGCCGTTTTCACCGCATTGACCATGCTGCGACCGATAATGGCAACCTTTCTGCCGTACATATACGCCGCATTGATAACCTGCTGAATACGATGAATGTTTGAGGAGAAGGTCGCAACCATGATACGGTTCTTCGGTGTTTCCTCGAAAATCTTCTCGAACACCTTCCCCACGTTCTTTTCAGACATCGTGAAGCCCTTTCTCTCGGCATTGGTGCTGTCGCTCATCAGCAGGAGAACTCCCTCCTTGCCCAGTGCGGCAAACCGCTGTAAATCAATCACATCCCCGTCAATGGGAGTATAGTCCACCTTAAAGTCGCCCGTATGCACCACAACGCCCACAGGTGTATGGATTGCCAGTGCGACCGCATCTGCGATAGAGTGGTTCGTATGGATAAATTCCACAACCATCTGTCCCAGCTTTACCTTTTCGCCGGGTACAACCGTATGTCTTGTTGTGGAATCCAGCATTTTATGCTCTCTCAGCTTATTTTCCAGAAGCCCCAGTGTCAGCAGTGTCCCGAATACAGGTACGTTAATCTGCTTGAGAATATAGGGCAATGCGCCGATATGATCCTCGTGTCCGTGTGTTAATACAATCCCTTTGATTTTGTCGATGTTTTTTGTCAAATAAGTCACGTCAGGGATAACCAAATCGATCCCCAGCATATCATCCTCAGGGAATGCCAGACCGCAGTCGATGATGATAATATCATCGCCATATTCCAGAACCGTCATATTTTTACCGATTTCATCCAGACCGCCCAGCGCGATCACCTTCAGGTTCATCTTGGGCTTTGCCTTTGCGCGGCTCTTTGTGCGCTGCTTCGGCTTTGCCGCCGGTTTCGCCGTCATCTTCGCAGCCGGCTCCTTTTTCGCCTTCGGCTCTGTCTTTGCCCTGCTGTCCGCCTTTGTCTTTGCTGTTCTCGTTTTGGTTTCCTTCGTGGAATCCTTTCCGTTTGTCTCCTTTGCGGATTTTCTCTCTGCCAAAAAACACACCTCCTTTTTTGTTTTCTCTGTCATTTTCTTTATAGTATGGCGTAAAAAAGTTCTCTTTAAACGGCAGAATCAGCGCTCCTTTTCCAAAAAAGGGCAAACAGAAAAAGAGCAGTCGATACTCAACGATTGCAAAAACATTTCCGCTCCGTTTTTCCAATCCGATGAGTGCTGCTGTTTTTCCTTCCGTATTCTGCTGTTTCTTTTTCCGCTCATTTTTGTATAAAAAGGGACTTTTGCAGACCGCAAAAAATCACCCTAATACATTCGTCAATCAGTCATCCGTTTCTACGGTATAATCCTCTGCCTTCTGGGCAAACAAATCTGCCACGCGGTCAAATTCCGCGTCATCCTCCACCAATTCATACGTCACATCATCCGTATTGATGGAAACCTCCTTCAGAATGATGGCATCTGTTTCATCATCATCCATCAATTCTGTTTCCACTACCAAAAGGTAGCGTTCGCCGCCGCAGGCAACATTATCAATGATGGAAAACTCCACTGCATCACCATTTTCATCTGTCATAGTAACCACTTCAAATTCCAGATCATTGATTTCGTCATAAATATCCGCCATAAAATTCTCCTCTATTCTTATCCTTTCGCCTTGCTGTCAAGATAGCCCTGCAAAATATGCACCGCCGCCATCTTGTCAATGACGCTTTTTCTCTGATTATGGTTCAGCCCAACCTCACGCAGAGAACGCTCCGCCGCAATGGTGCTGAATCTTTCGTCCCAGAGCAGAACCTCTGCCTTGGGAAATCTTCTTTTCACGCGTTCGCAGAAATCCTTTGTTTTGACACATCTGTCCCCTTCGGAGCCGTCCAGATTTTTCGGATAGCCCAGAACGATTGTCTCTGCCTGATATTGTTCCACCAGCTCTGCCAGTCTACGCATACATTTCTTAAATTCCATGGAACTTTCCCTTCGGATAATCTCCACGCCCTGTGCCGTCCAGCCAAAAGGGTCGCTGACCGCCACACCAATGGTTTTGTCACCAAAATCCAACCCTAAAATACGCAATTCGGTTCCTCTTTCTTTTTCCGACGATTACTCGTTACGGTCTAAATAATCCTTTACCAGCTCCTCCAGAAGCTCATCCCGTTCCAGCTTACGAATCAGCACACGGGCATTCTGATAGCTTGTGATATAAGTCGGGTCACCGGAAAGGATATAGCCTACAATCTGGTTGACAGGATTATAGCCCTTTTCCCGCAAGGCATTGCTCACTGCCATCAGGATTCGCTTTGCTTCGTTTTCGGGTTCTTTTTCCAATCTGCCGAAATACTGTGTTTCATGTAAATTTGCCATATTTTTCACTCTCCATTCTGCGGCAGTGCCGCCCCCCTTATATCCCAAATATATTCACAGGAAAATTTCCTGTTATCTGTAAAATCAGTTATCTTTATGATACATGAAAAAAAACCTGTTTGCAACCATATTCTCTTTACATAATTATTACAAATTCCTTTTCTTATACCTCTGCATCCCCGAAAAGCATTTCGCCCTCCGCCCTTGTGATGTGGGTTTTGCAAATGCGGTTTGTCAAATCGACTTCGCTTCTGCCATGCACCTTCATATAGTTCGTGGTATGCCCTTCATAAATGCCCTCGCCGACGGCTCTTTCATACAGCACCTCCGCATCCGTCCCAACGGCATCCGCCAGAAAGTCTGCCGCCATTTTGTCGCTCAGCTGAATGAGCGTATGGCTTCTTTCGGATTTCACCGCATTGAGCAGCTGATCCTTCCTTGCCGCCGCAGGTGTGCCGCGCTTGGGCGAATAAGGAAATACATGAATCTTCGCAAAGCCGATTTCCTCCGCAAAGGCATAGCTTTCCCTGAAATCCTCCTCGGTTTCTCCGGGGAAGCCAACAATGATATCCGTTGTCAGCGCAACCTTCGGCAGATATTTCCTGAGCGTCGCCGCCGCCTGTCTGTATTTCTCCGTATCATATTTCCGGTTCATTTCCTTCAGGGTTTTATCGCAGCCGCTCTGCAGGGAAAGATGGAAATGGTCGCAGACCTTTGGCAGCGCCGCCATGGTCTGTGCAAATTCCTCCGTCACCACATTCGGCTCAATGGAGCTGAAGCGAATCCGCTCAATTCCTTCCACCTCATGCACCTGCTTGAGAATATCCAACAGAGAGGTATCCCTTCTGTCCTTGCCGTAGCTTGCCACATGGATGCCCGTCAGCACAACCTCTTTAAAGCCGTTCTCCGCCAAACGCTTTACCTCAGCCACAACCTCCTGCGGCTCTCTGCTGCGGATAGGGCCTCTCGCATAAGGAATGATGCAGTAGGAGCAATACTGGCTGCACCCATCCTGAATTTTCAGATAGGCTCTTGTTCTGTTTGCCAGCTTTTGAATGGAAAGCGGCTCAAATACACGCTCCTTCATAATATCGGAAACGTGGTTTTCCACGCCGTTTGCCCTGTCATACTGCTCCACCATTTCCACAATCTGCGCTCTGTCCTTCGTTCCGATGACTAGGTTCACGCCTGCAATCTCCATCAGCTCCTTGGGCGCAGTCTGCGCATAGCAGCCGACAACCGCCACAATGGCATTTTCATTCTGCCGCTTTACCTTACGAATCAGCTGACGGGATTTCTTGTCCCCGAAATTCGTTACCGTACAGGTATTGATGACATACACATCCGCTTCTTCATCAATCCCCACAATTTCATAGCCCTTTTCTGCGAACAGCTCCGCAATGGCTTCGCTTTCATACTGATTTACCTTGCAGCCCAATGCAAAACTTGCTGCTTTCTTCATATTAAAACGCTCCTTCACGGCAGAAAAATTTCCTTTTGCTCTGCCGCTCTCTATTATTCATCAATTTATTCTGAAAAACAACGGTAATATCTTCATTGCTACCGTTACATCCTTTCCGGAAAGCCAGACCAGATGCTCTCTGAGCATTTCCCAGCGTTCCTTTTTGGGCGTAACCTGCGCGCAGATGGTCTCCATGGCATCCAAATGCACCATGATATCCTCCCGCTCCGCAAGGGAAAGCCCCTGCATCATGCCGATTTCCAGCCGCACCGTTGTAAAATCCGCATTAAAATTCAGCTCCTCCCGCTCCTTGGCAATGGAATATTCGATTAAGCCTTCGTTGCTGTATCCATTTTCCCGAAACAGCTTCATCCGCTCCAGCAATGTCCGCACGTTCTCCCGATAATTCTCCGCCATATCCGCGATATCCTCATACGGCTGAATGACCTTCAGCCTCTTCGTGAAGCCCTCGATTCTTTCGGCATAATGCTCCAGAAGCAGGCGGAACAGCTCCTCCAAGGCATCGCTGTCATAGGAGGATGCCTCCCAAACACGTTCCACGCGGTCAATATCCTCGTCAATCATGGTTCGTATATCCTTTTCCTCCGGCATATCCTCCACCACCCCTTCTGCATTTAAATTATCCTTTAGTATAGCATAAAAACAAGGGCTCTGGCAAGAAGCCCGCCCCGTTAAAACCATTTTTTCGCAAAAATCGCAAAAACTCTGCAAAAGAACGCCCGATTCCGATTGATTTTTCCCTTCCTCTATGCTATCATAGCAGTAAGAAAGGATTACCGCTTGTGGAAGGGCGGTCAGTCCGAAATAATTATGGTTGACCGTCTAACTTCTGTTAGGCGGTCTTTTTCTTATCAATTCTTATGCAAAAAGCACAAGGTGATAATTCCAATGATTACTAAGCTATATTGAAACAATTCAGCGTATGTAACCATAAACATCACCCCCTTTTCAGGAAGTGACTGAACCGCCGAGCGATAATCCTCATTGATACCATATCACATTTTTCTTTTTTCGACTAGCAACAAAAAGAGCCGTATCCCTACGGCTCTCTCATCAGCTTCGATTATTTTTCTTCTTCGTCATCCTCAATGATTACAACCATGCCGCCCAGTCTTCTGTTCAGCTCTTTTCTTGTAATCTTGATGATATTGGGTGTCACGCCGTCCGGCTGCTCCTCGATAAAGTATGCTTCCTCCTTATCGCAGTCGTTTTCATCCAGCCAGCCGCTGAAATAGGACAGAATGGAACGCATAATTTCCACGCTGTGCCCCCAATAGTCCAAATCCAGGAAAACCAGTCTGTTCTTCTCGCCATTTTTGGAGAATTTACGGCTCTTGTAAACCATTGTAAACAAACGTCTTTCCTCTCCCTTATAGGTAAAATATACAGCCATTTCATTGCTTTCACCAAAACGATTTTCGTAACGGTTTACCTTTGCCTCGGGGTCAAAATATTTCAAAACAAACTGATAAATCTGCTCCAGTTCAATCTCTTTTGTAATGTACCCATGCGTTTTTGCCGTCATTTGAAAGGCCTCCTTTTTCCTACTTTCATCATTTCCGCATCAATATTTTGCGTACAAATTGTTTTTGATTCTGATTGCATTATACAGGAAGAAAATCCCCTTTACAAGAGCAATACCTTCCATGGAAAGCCAAATTTTCCGCCTCTTTTTTAGGCAGTTTTACGCCAGCTTTTCCAGCATTTTTTCCACCAGCTCACTGCTGCGCTTTGCCGCCAGAAGCACAAACTGCTCATAGGACATATTCGCCTGTTCATCCGCGCTGTCGCTGATGGCACGAATGATAACAAAGGGAATTCGGTTCAGCCAGCAGGCATGCGCAATCGCCGCGCCCTCCATTTCCGCACAGTCCCCCTGCACATACCTTTTGATATGCTCCTTGCCTTCCTTTGTGCCGATAAATTTATCCCCACTGGCAACTCTGCCGAGAATCACATGATAGTTTTCCGCCGTTTCCGCCGCAGCCTCCTGCGCCAGCTTCACCAGCATCTCATCCGCCTTGAAATAGCTTTCCGCCAGACGGGGAATTGTCCCGATCGGGTCACCCAGCGCAGAAACATCCATGTCATGCTGCACTGCGTCCGTGGAAATGAGGATATCCCCAATGCCCAGTTCGGGGTGAATTGCCCCTGCACAGCCTGTATTGATGATATAATCCACACCAAAATGGTCAATCAGCACCTGTGTGCAAACAGCCGCATTCACCTTGCCGATGCCGCTGATGACCAGCACAATGCTGTTGCCGCAATATTTTCCTACATGGAAATCCAGCCCGATGATATTCTTTGTGGTTACAATTTCAACCTTCTCTTTTAAATATGTAACTTCCTCCGACATTGCACCAATGATGCCAATTGTTTTCATTTCGTTGTCATCTCCGTTTCTGTTGTCTCGCGGATATCTGTCCGCATACTTCAGCCGTTTGGTTTTTATCTCGCATACGAATTATACCACAAGCTGTATACACTCTGCAAGCCGAAGCCGATTTTCCCATCCTTCCGTTGCAAAAAAAGAACATCTTCTGTATACTGAGGAGAGAAAAAGAAAGTAAGAGGTGTAACCAATGAACACAAAACCGATTATCGGCATTGCGCCGAATTATTCTTACGAAAAAAAGGAATATACCCTCAGTGAGGATTATGTCCTTGCCATCGAAAAGGCAGGCGGCTGTCCCATCGTGCTCCTGCCCCATCAGGCATTGCCCCCCTTTCTGGACGGACTTCTGCTGACCGGCGGCGGTGATATCGATCCGCTCCTGTTCGGAGAGGAGCCCCTTTGCCAGAGCGGCGAAATTAACCCCCTCCGTGATGCCTGTGAAATGCGCATCTGCGAGGCTGCACTGGAAAAGGATTTGCCCATGCTCGGCATCTGCCGCGGCATGCAGGTCATGAATATCGTCAAGGGCGGCGGCATCTATCAGGATATCGGCGTGCAGGCAGGCACAACCCTCAAGCATATCCAGCAGGCACCCCGTTCCTATGGCACACACAGTATTTTTGTCGAGGACAACACCCTTTTAACCGACCTCTGGGAAAATAAACGCACCGTTGTCAATTCCCTGCATCATCAGTCCTGCTCCACGCTTGGGGAGGGCTTTATTGTCTCTGCCCGCAGTGCAGATGGTCTGATTGAAGCCATTGAGCATAAGGATAACCACTTCGCCGTTGGCGTGCAGTGGCATCCGGAGGCAATGAAAACAGAGGAAATGGGGCTGCTGTTTACTGCCTTCTTAAAGGCGGCGGCAGAATATCAACAGGCAAGGAGGTAAGAAGCATGGATGTTATCAATGATCTGACCTCATCTCTTTCCTCCGATTTAAACAGCACGGAGCTTGCAAAGGATTTAGGGCTTGGCTTCCTTGCCAAATCCACAGCCATCAACGGTGCCGTCAATCTGGGCATCAAGCTTCTGGAAATTCTGTTCACGCTCTTTCTTTGCTGGCTTATGATTCGCATTTCCAGTAATCTGGTCAATAAATTCCTGCGGACACAGGTACAGCGCGAAAAGCTTTCCATGTCCGAAAGAAAAGCAAAAACCCTCAGCACCGTCACAGGCAGCATCCTGAAATATGTGATTTATTTCATCGGGCTGATGTCTATTTTAAAGCAGCTGGGTGTTTCCTCAGAATCCCTCGTTGTCATTGCCTCTGCAGGCTCGGTTGCCATCGGCTTGGGCGCGCAGAGTATCGCAGGGGATATGATGGAGGGCTTCTTCATCCTCTTTGAGGACCATTACGCCGTCGGGGATATCGTCACCATTCAGGGCATTACGGGTACGGTCGAAAGCGTCACCCTGCGTTCCACAAAGCTGCGCGATTTCGGCGGCGCTGTGCATATCATCCCGAATGGCTCTATCGGTACGGTCACCAATAACTGCCGTGAATTTATCAACGCCGTTGTCACCGTCGGCATTGCCTATGGCGAAAGCATCGACCGCGCCATTGCCGTTCTGCAGGATGAGATGCAGAAAACCGCAGATATGGAGGCTGTACTGGAACCCCCCACCGTTGCAGGTGTCATCGGTCTGGATGATTCCGCCGTTACCATTAAAATTGTTGCAAAATGCAAGATAAAAATGAATTATGCTGTGGAGGCGGAGCTGCGCCGCCGCATCAAAAACCGCTTTGATGCAGAAGGTATCGAAATCCCCTTCCCTCAGCAGGTTGTCCATTTGATGAAGGAGGCGTAACGTATGGATTTTTCTGTCGGAGATATTGTGCAGATGAAAAAAAGTCACCCCTGCGGCTCTGCCCAGTGGGAAATCCTCAGAACCGGCATTGATTTTCGCATCAAATGCTGCGGCTGCGGACACATGGTCATGCTGCCCAGAGCAAAATTCGAGAAAAACGTAAAAAAAATCATTCCAAAAGAGCAATAAAAAACAGGGTATCCACGGATACCCTGTTTTTTTCTGCCGAACCCTCTCAGCTTCGGCTTAAGCCTTCCTCCGCATTGCATTCAGAATTGCCAGTACGCAAACGCCGACATCCGCAAATACCGCCATCCACATCGTCGCAATGCCGGGAATGGAAAGCAGCAGCACCAGAATCTTAAAGCCCAATGCAAAGGTCACGTTCTGGTTTACAATCCTTCTTGTGTTTCTTGCAACCTTCATACCGACTGCCAGCTTACCGATATCATCATCCATCAGCACAACATCCGCCGCCTCGATTGCCGCATCGGAGCCAATCGCCCCCATGGCAATCCCCAAATCAGCCGCCGCCAGTACGGGCGCATCATTGATGCCATCCCCCACAAACGCCGTCTTGTCGCCTTCTGCGCCCTTCTGCTTTTCCATCCATTCCACTTTGTTTTCGGGCAGCAGCTCGCTGTGGAATTCATCCAGCCGCAGCTCCTCTGCCACAGCCGCCGCCGTTTCCCTTCTGTCGCCCGTCAGCATTACCATCTTCCGAATCCCCTGCTTGCGCAACGCCGCAAGGGAATCGGCAATGTTTTCCTTCAGCGTATCCGCAACCAGAATGTACCCTAAGAATTTGCCGCCCTTTGCAACATAAACCACCGTACCGATGCCGTTTGCCTTTTCATACGCAATTTTTTCATGCTCCATCAGACGGCTGTTCCCCAGCAGAACCGTTTCGCCGTCCAGCTCGTAGGAAATCCCGTAGCCGCCCAGCTCCTGATAGCTCTGTGCCGCAGGAAGCTCGCCTTTGTATGCCTGTACGATTGCCTGTGCAATGGGGTGATTGCTCATTGCCTCCCCGATTGCCGCCGGCTTCAGCACATCGCCCTTCACCTCTGTTACAGAGAATCTGCCCTTTGTCAGTGTCCCTGTCTTATCAAAAACAACCGTTTTCAGTCGGCTCAGCGTATCCAAATCGCCGCCGCCCTTTACCAGAATCCCGCACTTGGATGCCGCGCCAATCCCCGCAAAATACGTCAGCGGCACAGACAATACCAATGCACAGGGACAGGAAACAACTAAGAATACCAATGCTCTGCCAAACCACAGGGAGAATTTCCCAAGCCCTGCCAACGGCGGCAGAACCGCAACCAGAACCGCCAGCAGAACCACAATGGGTGTATAAACTCTTGCAAAGCGTGTGATGAATTTCTCCGTCTTGGATTTCTTTGCGGATGCGTTTTCCACCATTTCCAGAATCTTCATCACCGTAGATTCGCCAAAGCCCTTTTCTACGCGAACCTTCAGACTGCCGTCCATATTGATGCAGCCGCTGAGCACCTGATCTCCTGCCCCCACAGAACGAGGCAGGGATTCGCCTGTCAGTGCCGCAGTATCCAGCATAGCATGTCCTTCCGTGATTACGCCATCCAGAGGGATTCTCTCCCCTGCCTTTACCAGAATCATATCCCCCACATGCACCAGAGAAGGGTCTACCTTCCTTTCCTCATCATCCACGATTAAATGTGCAAAATCGGGACGGATATCCAGCAATGCCGTAATGGATTTTCTGGAGCGCGCCACCGCATATTCCTGAAATGCCTCGCCCACCTGATAGAACAGCATAACGAAAACAGCCTCTGCCATTTCCCCCAGATACAACGCGCCAATCGTAGAGAAGGACATCAGGAAGTTTTCATCAAAAACCTTCCCCTGTCCGATATGCTTCGCCGCACGCAGCAGAACATCATACCCGAAAATCAAATATGCACAGATATAAAGAATCGTGCGGATCGTTCCCTCATGCAGGAAAACAGCCGCAAGGAAAACAGCCAGACCTATGCCAAACCGCAGGAAAAATTTTCTGCCGAACACATTCTCATCCCCATGCGCATGGTCATGTCCACAGCCACACCCACAGCCGCAGTCATCGTCGTCATCATCGTCACAGCCGCAGCCGCAATGCTCATGATGATGCTCTGCCTTCTGCCCCTGCAAAAAGGCAACCTCTACCTCCGGCTCAAATTTATGCACCACCCGTTCCACCGTTTCCTGCATTTCCTCTGCCGAAGCATTTGGCGCAAGCTTTACTGTCATTTCCTGCCGCAGCAGATTGATGGAAACCTCCTGCGTTTCAGAAAGCTTGGAAAGCGTATCCTCAATCTTTCCCGCACAGTTCGCGCAGGTCAACCCTTTTAATGCTACCTTCATTTCAGCCATAGTCACACCTCTTTTTTCGCTGTTTGCTTTCTTATTTGTTCGTTTGAATAACTGTTCATATAACATTTGAAAATTTAGGCTGTAATTTTCAGATATCCTTACACCTATATCATTACAGCCTGTTCCTTTTTTATTCGTGATATCCACGCTTATGCCGCAGATGCGTCATGCCCTGCTCCAGAACCATCCGAATATGCTCATCGTCCAGAGAATAGAACACGGTTTTGCCCTCCTTGCGGTATTTTACAAGATCATTCTGCCGCAGTACGCGCAGCTGATGCGACACAGCGGATTGGCTCATTTCCAGTACGTCTGCCAAATCCCCCACATTTCGCTCCCCCTCCAGCAGGGTCTGCAAAATGCGGATACGGGTCGCATCCCCGAAAATCTTGAAAAATTCTGCCAGCTCCTGAATAAACTCCTGCTGCAGTTCCTTTTCCATATCAAATTCTTCCTGCATCGGTGTCTCCTTCATGGCCCGCTCCTTTTCTTATATGAATATCTGCTCATATATTAACGTATCGCTTTTACTTTGTCAATTCCTTTATTGATAAATTTTTATCATCGCGGAAGGGTATGGGAAACGAAGCGTTTCCCATGTGGAATCCGCAGCCGAAATTCATTTTCGGCGAGGAAAACAGGAAGTTTCAAGGTGCTTGTCACCGCCGGAACTTATCTGTTTGTTCTTCTGTTTCAACAAATCGAAATCCCGATTTCGATTTAATTCTTTTCCTTCGGAAACTCAATCAGATCGATAAATCCCTTTAACGCATGCGGCATTGCCACATTTTTCAGCCGCACCATCCCAATGCTCCGCTTCGGTACAGGCGGCTCCACGGGAATCTCAAACAGGTGCTTGTTCTGCAGCTCCCTCTGCGTAAACTCCTCGATTACATACGTCAGTCCAAGGTTGATTTCCGCAAAGCTTACCAGTAAATCACTGCTCCCCAGCTCCAGAATCGGGTTCAGCACTACGCCGTTTTCCTCTGCATAGCGGTCAATATAGCGGCGCGAATTGCTCAGATCCTCCAATAAAAGCAGGGGATATTTCGGCAAATCCTTCAACTCCATGCCCATCTCCGCAAGCATCCGATACCGCTCGCCCCCAACTAGAACATCATGAATTTCAATGCAGGGCGTTACCTCTAAATCCTCATCCTCCGCAATCGGCAAATTGATAAAGCAGACATCTACACTGCCGTTTCTCAGCAGCCTGAGCGATTCGTAGGTTGTCTTATTCGTCACCTTAATATTGATATCGGGATACAGCTTATGATACTTTTCCAGATAAGGCAGCAGGAAATTGGCAATGACCGTATCACTCGCGCCAATCTTGAGCTCCCCCATCTCCATGTGTACCATCTGATAATATTTTTCCTCCGCCGCTTGAATCAGTCCCAACGCCTGCTCCAGATAGGTATATAACAGCTTGCCCTCCGCGGTGGGATAAACCCCCTTCGCCGTACGCACCAGAAGCGGACTGCCCATGCGGTCCTCCAGCTGACGAATGGACATACTTACCGCAGGCTGCGAAATAAAGAGCTCTCTTGCCGCGGCAGACATATTGCCCGTGCGGACAACTGCACAAAAAATGCGATATAAATCTAAAGAAACATCAACTTTCATGAGGGGAACCTCCCTTTTCTTTGGTTTCTTCTATTATACAGAATTCAAAGAGCCAACGCAAGCGCGATAAGTAAAAATGATAACAATTTTTTTCATTTTTTTCTCCGCCGCCTGTCGCACAGCTTTTCCAGTTCCACCACAGGCAAAGGAGTCAGTGCAAGTGCCCCTACAATCAGCCATTCCGTCCCATTCAGCGGACATACCTTGAAAATCTCCGCCAGCGGCAGCACCATAATCACCCCAATCTGCATCAGACACCCGATAAAAAACGCCAGCAGCAGCATCGGGTTCCCCAAGGGCGAAATCCGAAACAGCGAATGCTCCGACCGCATATTAAAGGCGTGTATCAGCTGCGAAAGCGAAAGCACCGCAAACGCCATCGTCCGCCCTGTAATATATGCCCCTTCCTCGTCAAAATAAATGTGCCCGATCCCAAAGGCAAGCAGTGCCAGCATCCCAATCATCGCCCCCTCTAAGGCAATCCTGCTCACCATGCCGTCCGAAAAGAGGGAATTTCCCCTCCGCGGCGGCTGCTCCATGCTGTCCGCGTCCGCAGGGTCAACCCCCAGTGCAATCGCAGGCAGGGAATCCGTCACAAGGTTCACCCATAACAGCTGAATCGGCAAAAGCGGCGTTGCCCAGCCAAAGCACATCGCCACGAAAATCGTCATAATCTCGCCAATGTTGCTCGAAAGCAGAAAATGCACCGCCTTGCGGATGTTTTCATAAATGCCGCGTCCCTCGCGCACCGCCTCCACGATTGTCGCAAAGTTATCATCCATCAGAATCATATCTGCCGCACCCTTGGCAACCTCTGTGCCGTTTTTCCCCATCGCACAGCCGATATCCGCCGCCTTGAGCGCAGGCGCATCATTCACGCCGTCCCCCGTCATGGCAACCACGCGCCCCTCCTTCTGAAATGCCTTCACAATCCGCACCTTATGTGCCGGCGAAACGCGCGCAAAAACCGTACAATCCTCCGCCGCCCGCTCCAGCGCCTCGTCCGACATCTGTTCCAGCTCCTGCCCCGTCAGCACGGTATCCCCTGCATGGTAAATCCCAAGCTCTGCGGCAATCGCCTGTGCTGTCAGCGCATGATCTCCCGTAATCATCACAGGACGAATCCCTGCCCTTTGACAAATCTCCACTGCCGCCTGCGCCTCCGGTCTCGGCGGGTCCATCATCCCTGCCATCCCTGCAAATACCAGATCCCCTTCCAGCTCCTCCGCCGTAAAAAAGAGCGGCTCCTCGTCCCATTCCCGAAACGCCACCGCCACCACGCGCAGGGCATTTGCCGCCATCTCGCCGTTTTTCAGCCTTGCCTCGCTTTTTCTTCTGCCGTCAAATACAGCCTGTCTGCCGCCGTCCAGGCAGTATGCGCATTTCTCAAAAAGAATATCGGGTGCCCCCTTCGTCACAGAAATCCATTTCTCCCCACTGGGATGCACCGTTGTCATCAGCTTTCGCTCCGAGGAAAACGGCACCTCGCCGATTCTGGGCATTTCCTCCCAAAGCCCCTTGAGCGATACCCCGCCTTCCTCTGCGGCCTCCGCAAGCGCCTTTTCCGTCGGCTCCCCAATGATTTTTGTTCCCTGCCGCTTCACATCATTGCAAAGCGTAAACAGCGTCAGAATGAACCTTCGCTTTTCCTCGTCCTGCTCCAAGCCCTTCCCGATTGCCGCAAGCCGTGTCACCTTCATGCGGTTTTGCGTCAGCGTCCCCGTCTTATCCGAGCAGATGACCTCTGCACTCCCCAAGGTTTCCACCGCAGGCAGTCTGCGGATAATCGTATTTTTCCTTGCCATCCGCTGCATCCCAATCGCAAGCACAATCGTCACAATCGCAGGCAGTCCTTCGGGAATTGCCGCCACCGCAAGGCTCACAGAGGTCATAAACATCGGAAACGGCGGCTGCCTTCGCAAAAGTCCCATCCCGAAGATAATGCCACAGATAATCAGTGCCCCCATGCCCAGCAGTCTTCCTGTCTCTCCCAGCTTTTTCTGCAAGGGCGTTTCGCGCTCCTCCTGCTCCGCCAAAAGGGCTGCAATCTTCCCGATTTCGGTCGCCATACCCGTTGCCGTCACCGCCACCGTGCCTCTCCCCGCCAGAACGTAGCTTCCTGCAAGCACCATGTTTTTGCGGTCACTCGGCAGCGTTTTCTCCGCCAGAACGCCCTCCTCCTTCTCAATCGCAAGTGCTTCCCCCGTAATCGCGCTTTCCTCCGTTTTCAGCCCTTGGTTTTCCAGAATCCGCCCGTCCGCGCAAATATAATCCCCTGCCGCAAGCAAAAGAATATCCCCCTGCACTACCTCCTCCGCAGGAATTTCCTTCTCCTCGCCGCCCCGCAGCACGCTTGCCTTTGGCGCAGAAAGTGCCTTCAATGCCTCCAATGCCTTTTCCGCTCTGCTCTCCTGCAAAACACCCAGAAACGCATTCAGTACCACAATCGCCAGAATGATTGCCGCATCCAGAAAATCCTTTTCTCCGTTCCAATAGGAAATCGCAACCGAAGCCACTGCCGCTCCAATCAGCAGCAGTATCATAAAATCATTAAACTGCGCCAGAAACCGCCGCCGGAAGCCCTTTTTGCCCTCTCCCTGCTCCGTTCTGTTCCTTCCGTCCGTTTCCAGCCGCTTTTTTGCCTCGTTCTCGCTTAATCCCGTCCGTTCCTCCGTCCGCAATTTTTTCAGCACCTCTGTCGGTGTCATGCTCCACCATTCCATATCCTCACGCTCCGTCTTTTGTTTTTCTGCTTGTCTTTTTTCCCAGTCTATGCGGACAAGCGCAAAAAAAGACCATCCGCATAGGATGGTTAGCAGGAGGTGTTATCCATGCTTTTTTCTCTCTTGCTGGCGTTTTCCCTCAGTCTGGATGCGCTGGGCATCGGTCTTTCCTATGGTCTGCGCAGCATCCGTTTTCGCCCGTCCGCCCTTCTTCTGCTCACGATAGAAGCCTTTCTCATGATGGAGCTGTTTCTTTTTGCAGGGCGGCGGCTTGCGGCAGTCTTCCCCGCGCATTCGGCGGAGCGGTTTTCTCCCATGCTTCTTCTTTTCTTCGGTGTGTGGCTTTGTCTGCAAGGCATGGGGCAAGGAAAGCGGAAGGAGACTTCGCCCCTGCATTCCCCCTCCCTCTGCGATAAAAACGCCTCCTCCCTCATCGAGCCGCGGGAAGCCCTTCTCCTTGGGCTTCTGCTTTCTGTGGATTCCTTTGCCATCGGGCTGAGTGCTGCCGCAGGAGGGATAAATGTAACGCTCCTGCCCCTCTTTTCTGCCCTCTTTCAGACATTTTTCCTCGCGTTGGGCGAAAAATGCGGCACAAGGCTCAGCCTCTCCCCTGCCCCGAAAGAAAGCCTCTGGTCGCTCCTGTCCGGCGGCATTTTAATCCTTCTTGCCGTCATACAGCTTTTGGGCAAAAAATAAGCGTACCTCATAAAGAAGTACGCTTTCTGTCAAAGTCCTGTATTTAATTTCTATGGAAGAGCTTCTTTGTTTCGTATCTTGCCTCACAGGTCAGGTTGATGCCCAGCTTCTTGAATACATTTTCATCCACAGAGGATAGGATTACCGTCGAATGCACCTCGCAGCATTTCAGCTTTTCCAGCTGCTTGAGTGCCAATGTCGCCTTTGGCTCATTCACCGCACAAATACTCAGCGCAATCAGCACCTCATCCGTATGCAGGCGCGGATTTCTGTTGCCCAGATGTCCAACCTTCAGCTTCTGAATCGGTTCGATAATTTCAGGTGCAATGAGCTTCACTTCCTTTGCAATTCCTGCCAGCTTTTTCAGTGCATTCAAAAGCATTGCGGAGGATGCCCCCAGAAGTGCGCTTGTTTTGCCCGTCACGATTGTCCCGTCCGGCAGCTCGATTGCCACAGCAGGCTCGCCCGTTTCTTCCGCTCTCTTGTTTGCCGCTGTCGCAACCGTTCTGTCGGCAATGCTTGTGCCCGCCTGCTTCATCAGAAGCTCCAGCTTATAAATCACATCATCCGCCAGCAGTCCCTTTCTGTGGTCGCAGAGTGCCTTGTAATATCTTCTGACGATTTCCGTTCTTGCCGCCTGACAAACCGCTTCATCGTCAAAAATACAGTTCCCGACCATGTTTACGCCCATATCCGTAGGGGATTTATAGGGGGATTCCCCGTAAATCTGCTCAAACATTGCGTTCAGCACAGGGAATACCTCTACATCACGGTTGTAGTTGATGGTCGTTTCTCCATACGCCTCCAGATGGAAGGGGTCAATCATATTCACGTCATTCAAATCCGCCGTTGCCGCCTCGTATGCCAGATTAACCGGGTGGCGCAGGGGAATATTCCAAATGGGGAAGGTTTCAAATTTCGCATAGCCCGCCTTCACGCCGCGCTTGTTTTCATGGTAAAGCTGAGAAAGGCAGGTTGCCATCTTGCCGCTGCCGGGACCGGGTGCGGTGATCACCACCAGAGAACGCTCTGTCTCAATATAATCATTCTTCCCGAAGCCGTCCTCGCTCACAATATGGGGAATATTGGCAGGGTAGCCCTCGATGGGGTAGTGCTTGTATACCCGAATCCCAAGACCCTCCAGCTTCTTTTCATACGCAACCGCGCTTGCCTGTCCGCCAAACTGCGTCAGCACAACGCTGCCTACATACAGCCCATAGCCACGGAACGCATCAATCAGCCGCAGCACATCCGCATCATAGGTAATGCCAAGGTCTCCTCTGACCTTGTTCTTCTCAATATCACCTGCACTGATAACAAGCACAATTTCCGCCTCGTCCTTCAGCTGCACCAGCATATTGATTTTGCTGTCCGGTTTAAAGCCGGGCAGAACACGCGATGCATGGTAATCATCAAACAGTTTTCCGCCGAATTCCAGATAGAGCTTTCCGCCGAACTGGCTGATACGCTCTTTGATTCGCTTTGATTGCATTTGCAGATATTTTTCATTATCAAATCCTAAACGTAACATAATTAACTCTCCCCGATATTTCCTTCGTCAACATCTATAACACAGAAAATTATAACCCTTTTTCATGCTATTTACAAACAAAACTTAGCAAAAAATAACCTCCGTCCATCAAAATATAAAATACCTGTTATAAGCAGCCGCCATTCTGTACCTTTATTTCGACCCCTAAAAGAAAAGAGATACCCTAAGGTATCTCCTCTCTTTTGGATGTATTTTGTTTGGATGTATATATGGATGTAAATTCTTACCTGTGTTAAAAATTCCTTCGGCGCATCAGACTGCATGCTTCTGTATCGCGGAAACTGCATGCTTCTTCTGTTCTTCCTTTTCTGCCTTACGCAGCTTGCAGATTTTGTATACGCCGACTGTAATCAGAGGCAGTACATAGATTGCAAGGAAAGCGTAAGACAATGCGTTGTAAACCGTTGCGATCAGGTCGATGATACCAACCTTGGACAGAACCATAGAGCCAACCAGAACGATAATGGTCAGGATTGCCTGCTGTTTGCCTGTCATAGGAGGCTTATGCGCTTCCTTCAAGCCATTGTTTACACGCTCCAGAGCCGCATGGATGATGCCTGTAGAGGTTTCGATCAGTGTCCAGCCCATTACAATACCAAAGATTGCGATAACAACAGGGCCTGCGGTTCCCTGCATCATTGCCAGCCAGGGTACGCTTGCACCGAGAACATCAGGATTCGGATAGAAGCACATAACCGCAAAGTATGTCAGGAACCAAGGAATCGTAGCCAGCACGCCGCCGATAATACCGGAAACAACGGATTCTACTCTTCTGGTCTGTCTTTCGATTGTAAAGAAGGTTGCAGGCATTACAACCAGATTGTATGCGCAGTAAAGAACGCCGCTCCAAAGAGCCTTGCCTGCGGATACAGAGCCTTCGATAAAGCTTGTGTCATGGTTTGCAAATACAGTAGAAATGTTCTTGCCGAATGTACCGATAACCAGTACAGAGAAGATGATGTAGCCTGCATACAGGGCAACCGTACCCAGTGTTTCAAAGCGTTCAATCAATCTGGAGCCGTAGAAGTTCAAAATCGCAACAACCACCGTAATGGCAACAACGCCGACCCAGTAGTTCAATCCCAGCGTTTGTTCTACGATATTGCCGGTTGCAGATGCCATAACAGCAATGATAACAACCATAAACAGCAGATAAACGATATCGAATACAATCCACAGGGGACCGCCGATGGTCTTCATAAATGTTTTGAAATCGTATGCCTTTGTCAGTCGAATCAGCTCATAGGTCAGTGCTGCGATGACCGCAAACCCTAAGAATGTCCCCAGACCGGACAGCCAGCCCAGTGCGCCGTATTTCGCACCGTATTCTACGATTTCACGACCGGTTGCATAGCCACCGCCGATCATTACGGACTGAAGGATAATGCCGGGCAAAACAAATTTCCCGAAGCTGCCTTCAAAAAAGCCTTTTTTCTTTTCCATAAAATTCCCCTCTTTTCTTTTGTGTAAAGCCCACTCATTATAAAAATAAATGCTGAAAAATAATGAGTTTCTTTTGTACCTTCGCCATCCCTTAAAAGATATTCGGAATAGCTTTTTCATCTGTATCATTGCGAAAGCTCTTTTTGTACTTTTTTCCGTACAAAATTGAACTTTTGTAAAAATTTACTCGTTTTTGACAAGAAAGTCAATAGGCGCATTTGTATTTTTTTCTTCCAAAAAAACGTTTCCCCTGTAAAAAAACGTCATTTTTCGGCGCTCCATCCCCACAGTTGTTTGACAACGCCGCCATTTTCTGCATAGAAACACCTGCTATTTTTCTTTCCGTTCTCAAAAGCTGAGCTTTTTCCTTTTAAATGCGTCATTTTCAATAAAACCGCACTCATTTTTTTCGCATTTTTTACACTTCGCACAAAAAAATATGTATGAATTCCTGCATATAACGTATAATTATGCAATTTAACCCTTGTGTATACAGTTTTTCTGCATACAATGTGGCGTATCCCTCTGTGTTTTTCCACAAAAAAAGATACGACAGTCATCATTCCATCGTATCCCTTTGATAAATTTCCCTTATATCGTTTCCCTGCTTTCAGCTTAAGGCTCCGCCCTTCTCCCTGCCGCCGAAAGGCAGCAAACAAATACCTTCTGCGCCCCTGCGCGGTATAATTCCTTCGCACATTCGTTGCAGGTTGTTCCCGTTGTGAAAATATCATCCACCAAAAGCACCTGCTTTCCTGTCAGATCCTCCGGCACCGCAAAGGCATTTTTCAGGTTCTGCCGCCGCTGCTTGGAGGAATCCAGCGTACTCTGCGCCGCCGTTTCCCGCTTTCGCACCGGAATATCCCTCCGAAACGGAAGTCCTGTTCGCGCCGAAAGCTGTTCGCAGAGGATGTGAGTCTGGTTGAAGCCGCGTTTCTTTTCCTTCTTCGGGTGCAGGGGAACGGAAAGCACAAAATCCGTCTTTGCCAATATTGCTTCATGGTATTTCCCCATGTAATCCGCTAACAGCTGCCCTAAGCCCTCGCCAATTTTCTTTCCGCCGTCATATTTGAACAAATGAATTGCCCTTCGTACCGTTTCGTACGGAAAAGCGGCGCAGGCACTCTCAAATGCAAACTCCTTCAGGCAGAAATCACAGAATCCTGCCGTTTCCGTCACGCCGCCGCAATGCGGACAAATCCCCTTCGGCACGTATGGCAGCTGCTCCGCGCAGTCGTGGCAGAGAATCTCCCTTCTCTCCTCCATATCAAGCACCTTTGTGCAGACCGCACACCGCGGCGGAAAAATCAATTCCAGAAGCCACTCCTTCATACGATATCACCCCCATGCATAAAATCGTACAAATTCCGAATCCGCTGTGCCAATCCCGTATATCTGCCAATCTCTCTGTCGTTACAAATCATAGCGGAAACCGTCTCCCGCAGTCCCACCAGAACCACAAGCTGTTTTGCGCGTGTCACCGCCGTATAAAGCAGATTGCGCGTCATCAGCATCGGCGGGCCGCTGTAAACAGGCAGAATCACCACAGGATATTCGCTCCCCTGTGACTTATGAATCGTAATGGAATACGCCAGCTCCAATTCCTCCAGCTGGCTGAAATCATAATCGACCACCTTGCCATCATCAAACGCCACCCTTAGCTGCTCCGCATGGCTGTCAATCGAAAGAATAATGCCTGCATCCCCGTTATACACACCCAGGCCCTCGTCCTCACGCTTGCCAAGGCTGTTGAGCATCCGCCAGACGATGTTGTAATTATTCTTGATCTGCATCACCTTATCTCCCTCGCGGAAGGTAATCTGCCGAAACTGCACCTCTCGCTTATCGGGCGCGGCAGGGTTCAGCGTCTGCTGTAAAACTTGATTTAGATTCTGCACGCCAAGCGTCCCCTTACGCATCGGGGTTAGAATCTGCATATCCTGCAAGCCGTCGCACCCCGTAAAGCGCGGCAGACGCTTCGTCACAAGCTCCCGAATCGTTCCGGCAACCTCGTCCGCGTATACCCTTCGCATGAAGAAAAAGTCTGTCCCCTCCTCATTCAGCACAGGCTCCTCCCCTTGGTTAATGCGGTGCGCGTTCATGATGATTGCGCTTTCCTGCGCCTGTCGGAACACATGCTGCAAACGCACCACCCTCAGCCGTTCGCTGCGGATCATGTCCTTCAGCACATTGCCTGCCCCAACGGAGGGCAGCTGGTCAACATCCCCCACAAAAATAATGCGTGAGCCGCTTTCCACCGCACGCAGAAGTGCCTGCATCAGCACGATATCCACCATCGAGCTTTCGTCAATGATGATTACATCTGCCTCAATCGGGTCCTCCTCGTTTTTGTCAAAGGTCTGCCTGCGGCTGTCCTCGCCGATAAAGCTGATGCCCAGAAGGCGGTGAATCGTCTGCGCCTCCATGCCCGTTGCCTCGGTCATGCGCTTCGCCGCGCGCCCTGTCGGTGCCGCAAGCACCACATCCATATTCTCTTTTTTCAGAATCCTGAGGATGGTGTTGATGGTTGTGGTTTTCCCCGTTCCCGGGCCGCCTGTGATGATAAGCACGCCGCAACTTAATGCCTCTGCCACCGCCGCACGCTGCTCCTCCGCCAGCACCACGCCCGTTTCCTTTTCCACCCTTGCAATCTCCGTTGCAACATATTCCATATTCGGCGCATCATAGTCTGCGGAAAGCTCCAGCAGCCGCTTCGCAACAGACATTTCGGCATAAAAATAATAATTCAGATACACGCAATCCTCGCCGTTCAGCTTTTCCTGCAAAAGCTGGCTGTTTACCTGCAAATCCCGAATGGCATTTTCAATCGCAAGCGGATGCAGCTGCAATAAATCCACCGCCTGTGCAATCAGCCTTTCCTTCGGCAGGTAGCAGTCTCCGTTTGCCGCCGCTGTATTCAGCACATATTTCACCGCCGCCTTCACGCGGTTGGGGTCATCCGCCGCAATGCCTGCCCCCGCCGCCATCTTATCTGCCATCTTAAACCCGATTCCCAGCACCTCATCTGCCAGACGATAGGGGTTATTCTTCACGATTTCAAAGGTGCGTGCCTTGTATTTCTTATAAATCTTCATGGCGTATGCAGGCGAAATATCGTATCCCTGCAAAAACATCATCGCTCTGCGCAGTTCATGCTGTTCGCAGAAGACCTCGGAAATCTTCTGCGCCTTATCGTAGCTGATGCCCTTGATTTCCGTCAGGAGATCAGGCTTTTCCTCAATCACATAAAACGTTGCCTCACCGAAGCGCTCCACAATCCGCTTTGCCGTTTTCGCCCCAATGCCCTTAATCATTCCGGAGGAAAGATATTTCTCCATCCCTGCCGTGGTGGTCGGCATGGATTTTTCGTAATACTGCACCTGCACCTGCCTGCCGTAAAGGGGGTGCATGGTCCAGCTTCCGTGAATTTCCAGTGCTTCTCCGCTGTGAATCTGCGGCACAACGCCCACGCAGGTCACCTCATCATCCTCTGTTGTCAGCGAAAAAACCGTATAGCCGTTATCCTTATTCCGGTAAATGATATCCTCCACCTCGCCGGTAATTTTCAAATCCTCCATGCTTTTCCCTCCTTTCCGTTTTTTTCGTCTGCTAAGAGTATATCATAACAAATAAAAAAAGGGAACAACCGTTCCCAATTTTTATACAAAATCTCTGCAAAAAGCTTATTCTGTTTTATTTTCTTTTGGCGGCTTCAGGTCTTTTTTCCGCTTGAACAAAATCAGAACCACCACACCGACCACAAACACGCCGCCGCAGACGGCAATCGTCGGCAGGCAATCCGAAAGGCGCACGCTTTTATTATCCTGTCCGGGCATACCGGGAGGATTCTTTTCGCCGCCGCCGAAATCGGGTGGACTGCCCTGCTGTCCGGTCCGCTGTCCACTCTGCTGTCCATCTGCCTGTCCACTCTGCTGTCCACTCCGCTCATTTTCGTCCATCTGTCCACCCTGCTGTCCACCGTTTTGGTCAGGGGGTGTCGGGCGGTCATTCTGCTGTGCATTTTGCTGTGCATCCGTTGTCTGCTCCGTTCGGCTTGGCATATCGGGCTTTTCGCCATTAAAATCAGACTGTTTCTCACCACCAAAGCCGCCACCCTGCATGCTGCTTGTGTTGAAGGTTGGCTCGCCGCCGTTTAGCTGATTTTCAATGCTTTCCACCATATTCACCGCATAGTAAGCCAGAGAATATTGGTCGGTCGGGTCGGTGGAGCAGGCCTGCTCGAATTCCTCATAGGTGCAGAAGGCAGTCGGGTCATTCTGCACATAGGGCGCAATCAGGTCATGGATTTTCGTTACCAGCTCAGTCATGTATTCCTGCGTGAAATATTTCTCCGCAATCTCCTTCAGATAGCCCTCGTACATGGAACGATAGGTTTCATTTTCCAGAAGGGTTGTCACCAAGGGCTTCTCGCCGCTGTCCATGGAGGGCATGCCCTGCATATCGGCGTTATCGGGTGGCTGTGGCTGATTATTTGCATCCGCCTGCGCTTCGGTGTTTTCTGCGGCATTGGGTACGGCATCATTATCCTGCTTATCATTCCTCTTATCTCCGCCGCCGAAGCCGCCCATGCCCTGCTTGGTTGGCTCATAAATATCCACCTCGCCGCCGCCAAAGCCGCCAAAGGCAAGGTTCATATCCCAAGGAATGATTGTGAAGCGACCGTTTTCCTCATAAAGATAAAAGTTATGCGTGGTGTTGCCCAAATAGCTGTCAAAGTTCGCCAACGCCACATTTGCCGCAATATATTTCAATGCCTTTTCCACATCCAGCACCTCCTCTAAGCCTTCGCCATCCTCCAGCGCCTGCATCAGCGCAAGGATTTCCTTTCCGTCGGAGCTGTTCAGATTGGTTTTCAGGTTCAGCCCTGTGTAAGCGGAGATGTCATCCCCGTTATAGACCAAATCCGCACCTGTGCCGCCCACGCCCTCAGGCTTATATAAATCGCCCGTGGCATCCGCAAAATGCTCTGCAAGAAAAACCTCATCCACAGGCTCTACTGCCAGATATAAGCCCCATTCCTCGCCGTTGACGGTAATATGGCTATACGCACATTCCGGCACATCCAATCCCATCTCTCCCATAATCTGATAGGAAATATATTCGCGCATACTGCTGTTGTCAGAATAGTTGTTATTCAGGCAAAGCTTTTTCAAACCGTAATAATTGCCGTTATTGTCATAATAATCAAAATCCAGCTTAAAGCTGTAACGGTCGGAATCGGAATTGGCCACAGAGGTCAAGCTGTTGTTGCCCTTCGTGCGAATTGCCACATTCCAGATAGTCTCCCCGTTAATCGTCACATTCGCCTTATGGTATTCCTCCTCCAACGGGTTTTCCAGCATATCCTGCCAGTCCGCCTCGTCAATTTCAATGTTGATTTCGTTTACCGTATCCTCTTGGAAGATGTGCGCCGCATAGGTATCCGCCGCAGAATCCGCACGCTCCACCAAAAAATATGCCGCCACGCAAAACACCACCACCAAAAGCCCGGAAAGCAAAATCATCTTATATTTTTTCAATACATGCAAAGGAGTTCCTCCTTCCATTATGCCGCATAATTCCCGTCATAGCTTACCATGACTGCGGATTCCACACCCTTCATATTGCTCAAAACATTCACAAAGGCACTATCGTTATCCTTGGGGCGAATTTCATAAATCACCTCCGAGCCTGCCCCGCCTGTCACAGTCTTGGATTTGAGCTGCATTTTCTTTACCTCGCTCTTGATGTAGTCTGCTACCTTTTCCTCGGCTGCTCCCTCCATCAGGTGCACAATAATCAGATAGGGGTTATCCTTCTGCTGATGGTTTACAAAAAGAAGCAGGAAAACGCCCAAAATGGGACAGCCCAAAAGTGCCAAGGGCAGCAGGCTTGCGCCGCAGAGAATCCCCTCCGCAATCGCCCAGAACAAAAACACCAAATCCATCGGGTCCTTCACGGCTGTACGGAAACGCACGATAGACAGCGCGCCGACCATACCCAGAGACAATACCACATTGCTTGTCACACCGTTGATTACCAATGTGGTTACCAATAAAATTGCCACTAAGGAAACATTAAAGCTGCGGCTGTAAAGCACACCGCTGTAGGTTTTCTGATATACATAAAAGATAAACAGCCCAATCACGAATGCTGCCCCGAGGGAAAGCGCTGTATCCAAAAGGGAAAAGCTGCTGAAGCTATCCAAAAAGCTGCTCTTAAAAACGTCGTTAAATGTCATTTTCTTCATCCTTTCTCTTATCCGTTCAGACTGCAAGCGGCAAATTTAGAAAACGCCTGCTCTCTGTTTTTTGTTGTCAAAATCGCTCTGCTTACCACATCCGGCAGAAAATCGTCATATTTTACCTCCATAATACACCTGCCGTCCCGCAGCACAGGAACCGTCGGCGCATCCTTGCGGAAAAACGCCTTCACATCCTTGCAGGAGCAAATATCCCTGTCGAAGGTAATCCGCACATTCCCCGGCGCATAGGTAAACGGCTCTCTGCAATAATCCACAATCACAGAGGGGCGAAACAGCTCCAGCTTCATTTTCAAAAACAGCTCCCGCACCAAAGGCCGTTCATCCGCCTCCATTCAAGCAAGGTCGCCGTCAACGATTTTCTCCACCTCCGCCGCCGTCAGCCGACATTGATACTTATGCCCGACGGCATAGCGTTTGCTTTTCTTCTCCAAACGGATAAATGCCGTATCAAAATCATAATAGCGAATCCGAAATTTATCACGGACAGCCGTCCCCGAAAGCTTTTCCTTCAGCACCTTTTCATACAGATTATCAAAATAAAGCGAGCGAATCAGATATTCTCTTGCTCCCTTCAGGTTTCTGTCTCGTTGCATAAAGGAGGAGAGCCTTCTTGCCGTTACCATGCTTTCGCCCTCTGTTACGGTATATTTCAATTCCTTTCTCCATTTTTCTTCCATAAAAATACACCTCTCTCATTCGTGTTTTAGTATACGGAATAGAAATTAGGGGGTACTTAGCCCTTTGTTAAAACCCTGTAAAAGAAAGATTAGAAAACCATTAGGGCAATAAAAAAAGAGCCTGCCTTTTTAAAAAGCAGACTCTGTCCTCCCAAGTCAAAATTCGGTTTTAACTTACGGCTTCGCCGTTACACGAACCATTCCGGCTCTGCGCGTCTTTCGTAAAGCTCCTCCAGCTCTTCCTTATGATAGATATAGCCGGGGTCATCAAAATATCTCGCCCCAACAGGACATTTCTTCACGCAGGCACAGCATTTGATGCAAATGCCGATATATTCCTTGATGTTTTCTCTGCTGATGGAGCCCATGGGGCAAACCTCTGCACAATGCCCACAGCCAACGCAGGCATCACTTACCTTCGGCTTTACCTTGCGAATATCAATATGTGCCCCATGTCTGTCCTGTGGCTTGAAATAGGGACGAATGGGGTCGCACCCCTTCACAGACGCAGGAGCCGTATATTCCCAGCCGCTTGTCAGCTTTTCCGCGATTTTTGCGCCAAATTCCTGCATGCTTGCCAAGTCCTTTGCATCGGGTCTGCCTGCCGCAAGGGTTTTGGAAAAGGAATGCTCGCTCACAAAAGCGCCGCCTGCAACCGTCTTAAAGCCATCCTGCTCCAGAATATTTCTCAGCTCAATCAGCGCATCATCATAATTGCGGTTGCCAAAGGAAACCACAGGCACCGCATACGCACCGTTGCCCTTTACCTGCTCCGTCAGATAGGGGAGCAATACATTCGGCACACGCCCTGCAATGACAGGTGTGCCGCAGACAACCAAATCCCCTTCACCGAAAACCGCATCCTTTTCTCTGCCCTGCGGCAATGTAAAATCATAGCTTTCCAAGGGCAAGCCCAGCTTTGCTGCCAATGCCTGCGCCGTTGTTTTCACTGCCTTTTCCGTTCCGCCTGTCGGGCTGAAATACATCGCCCATACTCTTTTCAACTCCATCTCTCATTTTCCTCCTTCACCCAAAAAACAAAATATCTCTTTTGTTCATCATACCTTAGAAATGCCCTTTTTTCAACTATATTACAGCTTTCTCCTGCCATATCCTCACTGCTATGCAAAAAAATACAGATTTGATTGCTTTTTTTATTCCTCTGTGCTATGATGACAGTAAGAAAGGATTACCGCTTTTGGAAGGGCGGTCAGTCCGATATAGTTGGTTTAGACCGTCTAACTTCTGTTAGGCGGTCGTTTTCTTATCAGTTCTTATGCAAAAAGCATAAGGTGATAATTCCGATGATTACTAAACTATATTGAAACAAATCAGTATATGTAACCTACGGAAGTTTGCATGCAAACCAGTGCTTCGCACTGCTGCTTGCAGTTCCGAAATATCACCCCCTTTGCAGAGAGTGACTGAACCGCCAAGCGATAATCCTCTGTTTTCAGCATAGCATAGTTTCCTTTTTTCGACAACAGCTTTACGTCCTCTGTACAAAAAAGATGCCTTGTTCTCGCAAGACATCCTTTCTCGTTTTTTGTGATTTTCAGTGGAATTTTTCCAGAGTATCCCAGACACTCTTAACCTTTTCCACCTTCTGCGCCTTCACCATTTCACCGATGCGCGCTTCGGCATATTCCGTCTGAATCTTATCCTTATAGCCGGTTTCCGCCTTTTCCTTCACTTCTTCCTCTGTCGGAACGGTTTTCTCCAGTGTTTTAATAATGAAATATTTACTCTCGTCCATCTTAATAGGACCGACCACCTTGCCGACCTCAGGTGCTTCTGTCAGCCCGAAATTGGAAAGCATATAGCTTTGATACATCGTGGTTTCGCCGTTTTCCTCGCCACTCTGCGCCTTAGGGTCAACGTCATATTTCCGGAACAAGGATGCAAAATCCTCTCCATCCTTAGCGCGCTTTGCGACCTTATTTGCCGTTTCCTCATCATCGACCAAAATGGTTGCTACCTTCAGTTCCGTATAATCGGAGCGAATCTGATCCTTTTGCTCTGCGTAGTAATCTGCCATATCCGTTTCATCCACCGCACATTCCGATGCAATGGAATCATACACCAAGGAATACAAATAAGAGGCCTCCATCAAGGGCACAAGCTTTTCCTCATCTACCTCCATCTTCTTCAGCGCATCCGCATCCACTGTGGAAAGGAACTGCTTTGCCGCCGCTGCCGCTTCCTCCTTCTGGTCATCCGTCAGCGCAATATCATGCGCCGCGGCATATTCCTTCGCCGCAAGCACACTCTGCAATGTGCTGATGGTGCGCTCCTCCACCAGCTCATCCGCCGTCTGCCCATCAAAATCCAGATTCCAGACATCCTCTCCCGCCGCAGAAACAAAGCTCTGCGTTGTGGTATAAAGGTAAACCATATATTCATATTTCGTAATATCGTGATTGTCAATTTTCAGCACAACCGTATCCGCTGTTCCGCCGCTGCCACAGGCTGTCAGCGCAAGCATCCCTGCCAGCAGAAGCCCAAGCAGACCTTTTCTTCTCTTTTTCATTCTGCACCCTCTCTCCGTATAGATATTGGTTTTTTTATTATACAGATATTCTCTCAGTCTTTCAATGCCTCAAAGCATTTTTTAATCAGTTCGAGCGGTTTTTCTCCCTCTCCCCTTGCCGGCTTGATGGTAAGGTACGGATTTGCGCCCGCAGTAAAGAGATATTTGCCCTTTTCCTTTGCAAGCAGCTGCATCAGCTTCTGTGGGTCAATATTAGGCTGCGGCTGAAATTCCAGAAGAAGATTCCCATGCTTCTGGCTGATGGCGCGAATCCCCATCTCATGTGCCTCCGCCTTCACAAGAACCACCTCCAGCAGAAGCTGTACACTCTTTGGCAAATCGCCATAGCGGTCTTCAAGCTCCTCCTGCATGTCGTAATATTCCTCCATGGTGCGGATGCCTGCGATTTTTTTATACAGCTCCATCCGCTGCTCCTGATTCTTAATATAAAAATCGGGGATAAAGGCACTGATGTTCAAATCGATTGAGGTTTCAAATTTTTCCTCCTTCGGTGCATCTCCCTTGAGGCTCTGCACCTCCTCCTCAAGCAGGCGGCAATACATATCATACCCGACTGCCTCCATGTGTCCATGCTGCTCCGCACCAAGAAGATTGCCTGCACCGCGGATTTCCAAATCACGCATGGCAATCTTAAAGCCCGAGCCAAACTCCGTAAATTCACGAATGGTCTGCAGGCGTTTTTCCGCCGCCTCGCGCAGCATTTTATCCCGCTTATACATCAGATACGCATACGCAATGCGATTGCTTCTGCCCACGCGTCCGCGCAGCTGATACAGCTGAGAAAGCCCCATGCGGTCGGCATCCTGAATGATGATGGTATTCGCATTGGAAATATCCATCCCCGTTTCGATAATTGTTGTGCAGACCAGAACATCAATCTCGCCGCTGATGAAATCGCCCATAATGCGTTCCAGCTCTCGCTCCGACATCTGCCCATGCGCGTAGGTCACATTTGCATCCGGCACAAGCCTCTGCACCCGGAAGGCCTCCTCGCTGATGGATTCTACACGATTATAGAGATAATAAACCTGTCCGCCGCGGCTGATTTCCCTGTGAATGGCCTCACGAATAAATTCGGGGTTATTTTCCATCACATAGGTCTGAACGGGATGCCTTTCCTGCGGCGGCTCCTCCAAAAGGCTCATATCACGAATCCCCGCAAGGCTCATGTGAAGCGTTCTGGGAATAGGGGTTGCGGAAAGCGTCAGCACATCCACGTTTTCTTTGAGCGCCTTCAGCTTTTCCTTATGCGCCACGCCGAAGCGCTGCTCCTCATCCACGATAATCAGCCCCAAATTCTTGAATTTGACATCCTTGGAGAGAATCCGATGTGTCCCAATCAAAATTTCGGAATAGCCCTTTTCGATATTCTGCAGGCTCTCCTTCTGCTGCTTCGGCGTACGGAAACGGGAGAGCAGCTCGATATGCACAGGATAGCCCGTCATTCTCTGGGTAAAGGTATTGTAATGCTGCTGCGCCAGAATGGTAGTCGGGACTAAGAATGCGACCTGCTTGCCTTCCTGTGCCGCCTTGAATGCCGCACGAATGGCAACCTCCGTCTTGCCGTAGCCAACGTCACCGCAAATCAGTCTGTCCATAACCTTGCTGCTTTCCATATCCTTTTTGACATCCTCAATGGCGTTCAGCTGGTCATCCGTTTCCTCATAGGGGAAGCTTTCCTCAAATTCCTGCTGCCAGACGGTATCCGCACCATAGACAAAGCCCTGCGCCGCCGCACGCTTTGCATAAAGCGCAACCAGATCCTCCGCCATAATCTGCACAGCCTTTCGCGCCTTCGCCTTTGCCTTTGCCCAGTCCTGTCCGCCAAGCTTATTCAGCTTGGGTGCGGCAGAGCCTGTACCGATATATTTCTGCACCATATCCATCTGGTTGACAGGTACAAAGAGACTGCCGCCATCCCGATAGGAAATCTTCATATAATCCTTCTGCACGCCCTCGACAGAGATTTTTTCCAGACCGCGAAATACACCAATCCCGTGGTTATCATGTACAACATAATCCCCGATATGCAAATCGGTAAAGCTTTCGATTGCCGCGCCGTTTTTCCTGCGCTTCTTTCGTTTTTTCTTTTCCTTGCCGCCGAATAATTCGCTGTCGCAAAAGACCGCAAAATCAATATAATCATACCGAAAGCCCTTGGAAAGCGTGCCGCGTGCCACCCAGACGGCACCCTTCGGCACCTCCTTTTCCAGAGAATCGATATAAACGGCTTCCAGCCCCATTTCCTGCAATTCCTTTGCCATACGCTGTGCCCTTGTACCGCTGCCGGCAAGAATCAGCGTGCGGAAATGGTTCTTTTTCAGATATTCCAGCTCCTCACAGAAAAGGTCTGCGCGCTGTTGGAAGGAGGGCGTAGAGCGCACCGAAAGATTCACCATGGTTTTCGGGCGGAAATCCACCGTCTTCTGATTCAGCCCTGCAAGCAGAAGCTCCGCAAAGTCCTCCGCCTGCCGCAAAATTTCCGTATAATCATAGAGCATATTGCTCTGCCCGGGCAATAAATAGCCCTGCGCGATACGCCCCTTCACGCTCTCGTGGTATTCCTCCGTCAGAATATCCATGTGCTCGCGGATGCGCTCAGGCTCATCGAACACAAGCAGGGTGTCCTCCCGCAAATAGGAAAGCAGGCTGACGGGATTTTCATAAAAATAATCGGCATACGCCCCGAGTGCAGGCAATGTTTTTTCCGCACGCAGGCGTTCCGCATCCTCGCCGATATGCTCCCGCAGACGCTCTGCATTTTCCGCTTCGCCCTTCTGCTCCAGATTTTTCAGTACCTTCCGATATTCCTGCTCGATGCGCTCCGCCGCAGAAACTGCCTGCTCCTCGGTATAAACCATTTCCCGCAGGGGGAAGATGCTCGCCTCCTCCAGCTTTTCTACGGAACGCTGGCTTTGCGCATCCATGCTGCGGATGGAATCTATTTCATCATCCCAGAATTCGATACGCACGGCATCCTCCGCCGTCAGCGACCAGATATCCAGAATACCGCCGCGCAGGCTGAACTGCCCGGGGCTTTCCACCAGCTCCGTCCGCTCATAGCCCATGCGTACCAGCTTGCGTGTCAGCTCTGCGATTTCAACGATTTCACCTGTCCGCAGGGTCAGCCGAAAGGAGGCGAAAATTTCCTTCGGGGGATATTTATCTAACATCGCTTCGGCAGATGCTACAATGATGGGCGGTTCGCCCTTGAGCAGACGCTCCAATACCAGAAACCGCTGGCGGTTCATTTCCATGCTATGCACATCCGCGCTGTAGAAAAGGATATCCTTCGCAGGATAATATGCACAGTCCTTCGTAAAAAAGGTCAAATCCTCCAGAATTTCCTTCGCGCGCAGCTCACTGTAGGTCAGAAGGAAAAGCGGACGCTTTGTTTCCGCCTGCAGGCTGTACGCCAGATGATTTTTTGCCGCATCAATGACACCTGTCGCAAAAACAGGCGTATTTCCCTTTGCAATTCCTTCCAGAATCTGTTGAAAACTGCCCAATTCGGTCAGCGGTGCGGTTAAGGCTTTCATTCTTTATTCACCCCGTCAGTAGTCTTTTCCGTTTCTTTTTCGGCTTTTTCTGCCTGCTCCTGCAAGGCCTTCTGTTTTTTCATGCTTTTCGGTTTCTGGTTCACACGGTTTGCCGCCTCCGCCACGCCGCGAGAGAGAATCAGCTCCACACCCTTGACCGCCTTCTCCATGCCTTCTTCCATGGCAGGCAAATCATCAGGACTGAATTTTGCAAGAACATAATCCGCCAAATCCCAGCCCTTTGGCTTTTCGCCAATGCCGACCTTAATGCGGTTAAACACATCCGTCCCCATTTGGTCGATGATGTTGCGGATGCCGTTATGTCCGCCATGGCTGCCCTTTTCGCGAATCCGCACACTGCCGCAGGGCAGGCTCGTATCATCGAAAATGACAACAAAGCGTTCCTGCGGAATTTTATAGAAATTCACGATTTCACGCACACTTTCGCCGCTGAGGTTCATAAAGGTCTGCGGCTTTACGAGAAGCACCCGCTTATCGCGAATCATGCCATCCCCAATCAATGCTCTGTTTTTGTATTTTTCCACCTTAATCTCATATTTTTCCGCCAGCTTATCAATTACACAGAAGCCGACATTATGCTTTGTTTCGGCGTATTCTCTGCCGGGGTTGCCAAGACCCACGATGCAGTAAAACTCCTGCCCTCTCGCTTCCTGATTTTTAAATCTGTCAAAAAGACCCATGTGCCTTTCCTCCTGTCCGTAAACACAACGAAATGCCCTAATCAAAAAATTAGAGCTGCTGTTCTAAGGTGTGTCCCAATAAGAAAACTTTCAGCATTTCAGAATGCAAGGTTTCTTATCCGGGCGCACCTTTATTCTGTTCATTTTTCAGAGTCATTATAGCATAAAAAAGCGGCGGAAAACAATAAAAAAGTGAGCACTTTTCAGTGCTCACTTTAATATTTCTATCTATGTATCAGATGAAATTATTTTACTTCGTTAACCAGTTCAGCGCCTTCCAGGAATGCCTTTGCATTATCCATTGTAATCAGAGCCATCTGTTCCAGAGCTTCTTCTGTCAGGAATGCCTGGTGACCGGAGATAACAACCTTATCGCTTGCCAACAGTCTGGACAGAGTCTTGTCATGTTCTTTCAGGTTGCTTCTGTCTTCGAAGAAGTATTCATGTTCTTTTTCGCAAACGTCCATACCTACGCCACGGAATTTGCCGGCTTCAACTGCGTCAGCCAGAGCTTCGGAGTCAACCAGACCGCCACGAGCAACGTTGATGAAGATAACGCCGTCTTTCATCTTAGCGATAGCATCCTTGTCGATCATGTGTCTTGTTGCGGGCATCAGAGGGCAGTGGATGGAGATAACATCAGCACGAGCATACAGTTCATCCAGAGTTACATATTCCAGACCCAGGTTGGGGTTAGGGAATGCATCATAAGCGATGATGTCCATGCCGAAGCCTTTCAGAATGTTAATCATGCACTGACCGATTTTACCTGTACCGATGATACCTGCTGTTTTGCCGTACAGAGCGATACCTGTCAGACCAGCGATATCGAAGTTGAATTTTGTTGTTCTTTCATAGGACAGATGAGGCTTTCTGTTAACAGCCATCAGAAGCGCTGCGCCCTGTTCTGCTACGGACTGAGGAGAATAAGCGGGTACTCTCAGTACGGGCAGACCACATTCTTTTGCAACATCCAGATCAACGCTGTCGAAACCTGCGCAACGCAGCAGCAGAACCTTGATACCCAGATTTTTCAGTTCACGGATAACTTCTGCGGGAACTTCGTCATTAACGAAAGAGCAAGTAGCGTCATGACCTGCTGCCAGATGAGCTGTAGCGGGTGTCAGTCTTTCGTTGAAGAAAGTGATTTCATAGCCATATTTTGCTGCTACGGGTTTAAAAGCGTCTACCCAGTAAGACTTTGTGTCAAAGAATGCAATTTTCATCGATATCTTCCTCCTAAAAATTTAAAAATTTGATAAGTGGATAGTAAAATTTTATAGCAAACAGAGCCATTCCCACACTGCGAATAGGAAATATGACTCACTCTGTTTGTTTTACTTTTAACAATATAATCTATTTTACCCTTCTTGTCAACCGAGTTTCTGTAAAATTGGCAGTTTTGCCAAACCCATTTTTCCCAAAACGCTAAAAAAACACCAGTTTCCGTCGAGGTTTGGCTACCGCTTTTTGGATATTATTTTTTTTACCCATAACTGCTAAAAATATCTCCTCTCACTGCACTATTTTTCAGTAAATAAAAAGAAAAACTACCATTTTTGTGTTTGGGAGTTTTTTCTGTCATGATTTTGTGAATTTTTCGGCGCAATGCGAATCAGTCAAACAACTGAGAAATAGAAACGCCATTATGGATGCAGTTGATTGCATTTGCGAAAATATCTGCAACGGAAACCATTGTAATCTTGTCGATTTTCTTTTCCTCAGGCAGCTCGATGGTATCCAGAACCAGCAGCTCCTTGATTGCGGATTTTTCGATTCTTTCGATAGCAGGACCGCTCAGAACGCCATGTGTACAGCAGGCATCTACCTCGATTGCACCTCTTTCAATCAGCGCATTGGCTGCATTTGTAATGGTGCCCGCGGTATCAATCATATCATCCAGCAGGATAACCTTCTTGCCCTTGATGTCACCAATGATATTCATAACCTCGCTGACATTTGCCTTCGGTCTGCGTTTATCAATAATTGCAATGGGAATATTCAGCTTTTCCGCAAATTTTCTGACTCTTGTTACGCTGCCCAAATCGGGAGAAACCGCAACAAAATCTCTTTCCAGAGAATCGCCGAATTTTTTGATGTAGAAGTCTGTCAAGAGAGGGCTGCCAACCAGATTATCTACGGGAATATCGAAGAAGCCCTGAATCTGCGCACAGTGCAGATCCATTGTCAACACACGGCTTGCGCCTGCGCTTGTCAGAATATTTGCAACCAGCTTTGCACTGATGGGATCTCTCGCTCTTGCTTTTCTGTCCTGACGAGCATATCCGTAATAGGGCATAACGGCTGTGATTCTTGCTGCGGATGCACGCTTCATTGCGTCAATCATGATAAGCAGCTCCATCAGGTTATCGTTTACGGGATAGGATGTGGACTGGATGATGAATACATCTGCGCCACGAATGGTTTCATTGATCTTTACGGAAATCTCACCGTCGCTGAACTTTTCTACTTCACAGTCGCCCAGTTTCAGACCAAGCTTATCTGCGATTGCATTTGCCAGCGTTTTGTTGGAATTGCAGGCAAAAACTTTAATGTTGCTGATGCCGGAATTAAGCATTTATCTGTCCCCCTATAAAAAATAATTTTAGGTTATATAAGCACATACAATATTATGTTACACCGAAAAACAATCAATTTCAACCGCTATTCGACAATTTTTTCAAATTATCTTTCAATTCTCTTTTTTGTCCAGCCTTCGATGACCTGCTGTCTTGCTCTGGCAACCGCCAAAACGTCCTCAGGCACATCCTTTGTGATGGTGGAGCCTGCGGCAATGTAGGAACCCTTCTTCACGGTTACAGGTGCAACCAGATTTACATTGCAGCCGACAAAAACATTATCCTCAATGGTGGTGCGGTGCTTTTTCTTGCCATCATAGTTTACCATAATGCTGCCGCAGCCGAAGTTGATTTTTTCGCCTGCATCGGTATCCCCGACATAAGAAAGGTGCGGGATTTTTGTGCCGTCGCCAATAGTGGAATTTTTCACCTCCACAAAATCGCCGACCTTTACCTTATTTCCGATGTGGCAATTCGGGCGGATATACGCGAAAGGCCCAACGGTGGTTTCGTTGCCGATTTCGGATTCGATTGCCGTAGAGGTCTGGAATTTCACGCCATTGCCAAGCTTGGTATCTGTCAGTCTGGAATTGGGGCCGATTTCGCAGTCCTCCCCGATTTCCGTATTGCCCTCCAGCACACAGCCGGGCAAAATCACCGTATCCATACCGATTTTAACATCACTGCCGATATAGGTATTTTCGGGATCAACGAGGGTAACACCGCTTTCCATGTGCTTACGGTTGATGCGGTGCTTCATGATTTTTGCAGCTTCCGCAAGCTGTACACGGCTGTTTACACCGAAAAATTCATCGGCATCCTTTGCCACAACAGCCTCCACCTTGCCGCCTGCCTTCAAAATCAGCTCCAGACAATCTGTCAGGTAATATTCCCCCTGCGCGTTATTGTTATTCAGCTTGCCCAGAGATTCCTTCAACTCCTTGCCGTTGAAAATATAAATCCCTGTGTTGATTTCGTTAATCATTCTCTGTGTATCTGTTGCATCCTTATGCTCCACAATGCGTTCAAAACCGCCGTGGTCATCGCGCATGATGCGCCCGTAGCCGGTAGGGTCCTCTATTTTAGAGGAAACCACAGTTACGCTGTGTCCCTCTGTACGGTGTACCTCAACCAGCTTTGTCAGGGTTTCGCCTGTAATCAGCGGCGTATCCCCGTAGAGAATCAGCATATCACTGCTTTCATCAATAAAATCGCCTGCCATCATAACAGCATGCCCTGTGCCCTTCTGCTCTGCCTGCAAAGCAAAGGAGATGCCTTCCGCACGAATGCCTGCCTTAACCTCCTCCGCCTTATGCCCCACCACAACGCAGACCTCCTCTGCGCCACAGCTTTTTGCGGTTTCAATCACATAATCCACCATGCTCTTATTCAGAATTTCATGGAGTACCTTAGGTTTCTTGGATTTCATACGGGAGCCTTCGCCGGCAGCCAGAATGATTGCTTTCAACTGTCTCATTTATTTTTCCTCCTACGCCAAAGGGCGAAATATTTTTCAAGATATTGTATACATACATTTTAGTATCGCATTTTTCCCTATAAAATTCAATATACTCTTTTACTAAAAAATGATTTCCGGAAAAGAAAAAAGCAGAGAAAACTCCCTGCTTTTCGTTCTTAAAATCCGATTTATAATTTTGTGCCCTTTTTCAGCACTGCGGGCTCCTCAGAGGAAACGCCGATGACTCTTTGTCCTGCGGAAAGGACAACCTCCTTATCGAAGATGGCATTTTCCACCACGCAGTTTTCGCCAATCTGGCAGCCCTCCATCAGGATGGAATTCCGTACAACTGCGCCCTTGCCGACACGCACCCTACGGAACACAACGGAATGCTCCACCTTCCCGTCAAAAATCGCACCGCTGCCGACGATGGAATCCGTCACATCCGCACCCCTGTTGTATTTTGCAGGGGGTTCATCCTTCGGCTTTGTTTCAATATAGGGATATTCGTTGATGAAATGATCGCGGATATCCTTTTTCAGAAAATCCATGTTCGTCTCAAAATAAGCCGCAATGCCTGTGCCGATGGCATTCCAGTAGCCGTCATATTCATAGCCGTAGATTCTCAGCGTATGGATAAAGCGGATGATAATATCCTTTACCAGACTGTATCTGCCTTCGGGGATAATCTGATTCAGCAGATTGATGAGCAGCGTTCTGGAGATAACATAAATCCCCAGGGAGGCTGCATCGGATTTCGGCTGCTCCGGCTTTTCCTCGAAGCCCTCCAGCTTATTGTCCGCATCCATCTGCAAAATGCCGAATTTGGATAAATCCTTTCCCGTCATTTTCTGATAAACCACAGTAATGTCCGCATTTTTTTCCTTATGATATTCCAACACCTTACGGTAATCCATTTTATAGATGGAATCACCGGAGGTAATCACAACGTATTCCTCATTGCTGCGCTTGAGGAAGGTCATATTCTGATAAATGGAATCCGCCGTGCCGCGGAACCATGTAGAGCCTGCATTGCTGGTATACGGCGTGAATACGAACAAGCCGCCCTGCTTTCTGCCGAAGTCCCACCATTTGGATGACATCAGATGGTCGCGCAGGGAACGAGAGTTATACTGCGTCAGCACAGCCACCTTCCCAATGCCGCTGTTGGACATATTGCTCAATGTAAAATCAATGGCACGATAGCAACTGCCGATGGGCAATGCCGCCGCCGCTCTATGGTCGGTCAGAACGCCCAGTCTGCCGTCGTTATTGCCGCCTGCCAGAATAATACCGATTGCTTTCATCTGTTACACCTCCCGTACAACGGCCTTACCGCTTTCCAATCTGCCGTCGGGATAATCCTCAGGGAAGGTTCTGCCGTAAATCACGCAGTTTTTCCCCATCACAATCCCATCGGGAACACTGCTGTTCATTCCCAGAACGGTGATGCCTGTATTATAAATATTAGGCTTTGCCTCATTAGGAATATTTTCCCCGACACCCATCTGCACATTTTTGCCGATGCTGCATTTTTCATCAATGACGCAATGGTCAATCAAAGCATTTTCGCCGATAATCGTGTCTGCCATGATGATGGAATCCTTCACCACTGCCCCCTTTTCCACCACAACACCGGGGCCGATGATGGAGCGACAGACCGTACCGTAAATCTCACAGCCGTCAGAAAGCAGCGCTTCCTCTGTCTTTGAGCCGAGTGCCGTATACTGCGGCGGCTGATGGTCGCTGTTGGTATAAATCTTCCAGAAATCCTCGTAGAGGTTGAATTCGGGCAGGGTGCGGATTAAGTCCATATTGGACTCCCAATAGGACTGAATAGTGCCGACATCCTTCCAATAGCCGTTGAACCGCCATGCGTACATCGGCTGTCCCTCATCCAGCATTTTAGGGATGATGTGCTTGCCGAAATCGCTGTCCGGATGGATGGAATTATCCTCAATCAATGCATCACGCAGTCTGTCCCATGTAAATATGTAAATCCCCATGGAAGCAAGATTGCTCTTGGGGCTTTCCGGCTTTTCCTCAAATTCGTAAATCTTATCGCCGTCCTCGGTATTCATAATGCCGAAGCGGTTTGCTTCCTCCATCGGCACCTCCATAACGGCAATCGTTGCCGCTGCGTTGTGCGCCTTATGGAAGGCAAGCATCTTGGAATAATCCATTTTATAAATGTGGTCACCGGAAAGAATCAGCACATATTCCGGATTATTGCTGTCGATAAAGTCAATATTCTGATAAATGGCGTTTGCCGTCCCGTTGAACCATTCGCCGGAATCCCCTGTTTTCACATGCGGCGCAAGAATCGTCACACCGCCGTTTTTCTTATCCAAATCCCATGGAATCCCAATTCCGATATGCTGATTCAAGCGCAGCGGCTGATACTGTGTCAGCACGCCGACGGTATCCACGCCGGAGTTAATGCAGTTGCTCAGCGGAAAATCAATGATACGATATCTCCCACCGTAGGCAACGGCAGGCTTTGCCACCTTTCTTGTTAACACGCCCAGACGACTGCCCTGTCCACCCGCCAGAAGCATTGCTATCATTTCTTTTTTACGCATATTACCCACCCCTATCTTTTCAGGTTGTATATATGTAACAAAGTCATAGGCTCTGTTTTGATTATTATAGCATAGGAAAATAAACTTGCAAAGATTATCTACGGCATCTGTGCCGAAATTTCGCCTTATTTCGATTGGCTTTTTCTCTTTCCTTTTTTCCGATTGAGAAAATTTGCACGTTGCTCCTGCGCCCGTATGGGTTTATTTTCGGCACTTTCTGTATAAAATATAGAACACAGAAAAAGAAAACACAGAGAAAAGATTGCCTTTCCCATGCCAGTATACTATAATGAAGGTTAAACTATATGATGATTTTGTTAAATTTCAGAAAAATTTGAACCCATTTAATAGATTTTGAGGCGATAGAATATGACAACATTTCAAAAAGGACAACACATTTATTTCATCGGCATCGGCGGCATCAGCATGTCCGGTCTGGCAGAAATTCTGGCAGATAAGGGCTGTATCGTTTCCGGTACGGATATCAAGGAATCCCCTGTGACAAAGCACCTGCAGAATTTGGGGATTCATATCAACTTCGGACACAAGGCGGAAAACATCACGGATGATGTAGATTTAGTGGTCTATACCGCGGCAATCCATCCCGATAACCCCGAATATCAGGCGGCGCAGGCAAAGCATATCCCCCTGATGGACAGAGCCAGACTGCTGGGCGAAATCATGGCGGAATATGAGGATTCCATTGCCGTTGCAGGCACACATGGCAAGACTACAACCACATCTATGGTTTCCGAAATCCTGCTTGCCGCAGGGACAGACCCCACCATTACGGTTGGCGGCATCCTGCCTACCATCAGCAGTAACCTGAAAATCGGTCACTCTCCGTATTTCGTTGCCGAGGCATGCGAATATTTCGACAGCTTTTTGCAGTTCAAGCCCTTCGTCGGCGTGATTCTGAATGTGGAAAGCGACCATCTGGATTATTTCAAAAACCTTGCGAATATCCGCCGCTCCTTCCATGCCTTTGCAGAGCGTATCCCTGCGAAGGGTGCATTGGTTATCAATCAGGCGATTGAAAACGTGGCAGAGCTGACACAGGGACTGGACTGCACCGTAGAAACCTTCGGACTGGCGGATGGCGCGGACTGGCAGGCGAAAAATATCATCCATGAGCCGGACGGCAAGAATACCTTTGATGTATATTATAAAGGCGAATTGTTCGGGAATTTCCATCTGAATGTACCCGGAGATCATAATATCGCAAATGCGCTGGCATCCATTGCAGCAGCACATTTTGTAGGTGTCTGTCCCGCGGACTGCCAAAAGGGGCTTCTGCATTTTACGGGTACAGAACGCCGTTTCCAGAAAAAAGGCGAAAAAAACGGCGTTGTTGTCATTGATGATTATGCGCACCACCCCACAGAAATCAAGGCAGCACTGGCGGCGGCAAAAAAGGTGCAGCACCGTACAACCTGGTGCGTATTCCAGCCGCACACCTATTCCAGAACAAAGTTTCTCTTTGATGCATTCGGCGAAGCATTCACCGATGCAGATGAAGTCATCATCGCGGATATCTATGCCGCAAGGGAATCCGATGACGGCACCATTTCCGCCGCCATGCTTGCAGACAGAATCGCGAAAACAGGCAAATCCGCAAGATATGTCGGAGATTTTAATGCCATCCGCTCCTATCTGGAGAAAAACTGCAAGGCAGGGGATTTACTTCTGACGGTCGGCGCAGGGGATGTGTTCAAAATCGGCGAAGCGTTTTTAGAAAATTAAGTCAAAAACATAAAAAAGCGTTCTCTTTGGATATTCCATTCGAGAACGCTTTCTTTTTTATTCAGGGAAAATCACGGTGCTTGGTGTATCTCCGTCATTCGTTTCGTTTGTTTCCGTTACAATGGCAGGCTGCTTTGCCGCCTCCTCTGCCGCTTTTTTCTTCTCCTGATGCCCGTTAATCAGAATGAACAGTGCCAAAAACCAGCACACAATCCCGATAAACCGCACAATTTTCATGCCTTTTTTCATTGCAATCTTCCCTTCCTCGCAATTTCTTTATTTATGATATGGCTCGTTGCGCTGAATCCGCTCCGAGCGGTAAATCTGCTCCAATAAAACCACGCGCATCATCTGGTGCGGAAATGTCATTCTGGAAAAGCTAAGTGCATAATCCGCACGCCGCATCACCGCAGGGGAAAGCCCCAGAGAGCCGCCAATGATGAAAACCATGTGGCTCACGCCGCCAACGCTCTTTTTCGTCACGAATTCTGCCAGCTCCTCGGAGGAAAGCATCTTCCCTTCCACCGCCAGCGCCACCGCAAAGGCATCGTCCTTCACGTTTTTCAGAATCCGCTGTCCTTCCCTTTCCTTGACCTCCGCCGCCTGTGCATCGCTCATGTTTTCGGGTGCTTTTTCATCCGCCAGCTCGATCATCTCCAGCTTCATATAACGACTCAGCCGCTTGCTGTATTCCGCAATAGCATCGCGCCAGTATTTTTCCTTCAATTTGCCTACGCAAACGACCGTAACCTTCATGCCAACCCTCCGTTACAGCTCCACCTTCACGCCATTCTGAAAACGGCTCGCCATATCCATTTTTACATGCGTGCCAACCTCAATGCGGTTGTTCCGCAGGATTTCCTCTACCGTTTCATACGCCAGATGGGGGTTATTGTTTTCCTCGCTGAGGTGTCCCAAAAAAACATATTTCATCCTTCCCGTCATCACCTCTGCCAGAAGCCTTCCTGCCGTATGGTTGGAAAGATGTCCGTTTTCGCCCAGAATCCGCTGCTTCAGCGACCATGGATAGCCGCCCTTTTTCAGCATTTCCACATCATGATTTGCCTCTAAAAGCAGCACATCACTGTCCTCTATGCTTTCCCGAATCGTATCCGTCACATGGCCGATGTCCGTTGCCAGTGTGATTTTTTTCTCGCCCGAAAAGACGTTATAGCCCACAGGCTCTGCCGCGTCATGCGGAATCCGAAACGGCTTCACGCAAAGGTCATTCACCGCGCAGACCTCATCCGCATACACAATCCGCTTGTTGCTCGGCGCAATCCGTCCAAGTCCTTCCTCCATCGCCGCCCAGGTATCCGGCGTAGCAAAAATAGGGATATCAAACCTGCGGGAAAGAATGCCTGCCCCCTTGATATGGTCAACATGCTCATGGGTGATAAACAGCGCATCTATTTTGTCGCCCGTCAGCTTCAAATTTGCAAGCCCTTCCTCGATTTTCTTACCGCTGATGCCTGCATCAATCAATATTTTCGTGTAATCCGTCCCGATGTAGGTGCAGTTGCCGCTGCTGCCACTGGCGATGGTGCAAAATTCCATCCGCAAGCCAGTTCACCTCTTTTCCTTCGTGTTTTTCCATAAAATAAGCCTCGGAACTGCTCCGAGGCTCTCTTGTTCTCTTTTTACTGCTCGCCGGGGATACGGTCGATATCCGCGCCCATGGCTCTGAATTTTTCCTCGACATCCTCATAGCCTCTGTCGATATAACGCACGCCATCAATGATGGTTTCACCCTCTGCCGCCAGTGCCGCCAGAATCATTGCCGCGCCTGCTCTCAGGTCTGTTGCGGAAACCTCCGCGCCGCTGAAATGCTTAATGCCGTGGATGGTTGCCACTCTGCCGTTAATCTCCACATCTGCGCCCAGCTTGCGCAGCTCACCCATGTACTGATATCTGTTTTCCCAGACATTTTCCGTCAGCACGCTTGTCCCGTTGCAGACCGCAAGAAGCGTTGCAATCTGGGGCTGTAAATCCGTCGGGAAGCCGGGGTAGCTCATGGTCTTTACATTTACCGCACGCAAGGGCTCATCCGCCATCACGCGAATGGAATCCTCCCATTCCGCCACCTTCACATTCATTTCCTCCAGCTTTGCCGTCAGGGAATCCATGTGCTTGGGAATGATATTCTTCACCAGCACATCGCCGCCCGTAATCGCCGCCGCAATCATGTATGTGCCTGCCTCAATCTGGTCGGGAATGATGGTATACTGCGCGCCCTTCAGCTCAGAAACGCCCTTAATACGAATCACATCTGTCCCTGCGCCCTTGATATTTGCACCCATCATGTTCAGATAGTTTGCAGTATCTACCACATGCGGCTCCTTTGCCGCGTTTTCAATCGTTGTGGTGCCTTCCGCCATGGTTGCCGCAAGCATGACATTGATGGTCGCACCAACGCTCACCTGATCCATGTAGATGGAAGTACCAATCAGCTTCTCGGCATAAGCCTTCACCATGCCGTCCTCCTCAATGACGGTTGCACCAAGCGCACGGAAGCCCTTCAGGTGCAGGTCAATGGGGCGTTTGCCAAAGTTGCAGCCGCCGGGCATTGCCACCTCTGCCTTTTTATAGCGTGCCAGAAGCGCACCGATGAGATAATAGGATGCGCGCATTTTCTGCACGCCCTCAAAGGTCGCCTGATAGCTGACACCCTCGTTACAGTCAATTTCCAAAGTATGTTTATCTACAAATCTGCATTTGCCGCCCATTTCCTGAATGGTATGACAGATATTTCTAACGTCCTCAATACTGGGAAGATTCTCCAGTACACTCACTCCGGTTGCCATTACCGCTGCCGGAATAACAGCTACCGCCGCGTTTTTCGCACCGCTGATGGTAACCTCTCCGGTCAATCTTTTTCGGCCCCTTACAACTAATTTATCCATAAAAACATTCATCCTTCCAATCAATTCCAAAGGACAATCTATATCTCTGAACAGGCGAAAAAGCCGCCGTTCCCCAAAAAGTAGTCGTTTTTCTCTATATTTCGCCCTATAACATTAGAATTATATCACGAAAACGGTGCAGTGGAAAGTGTTTTTTTTCGAGGGTCGTATTTTTCGCCCCACTTCTTCCCTGAAAGCAGAAAACAGCGCCCATCCTTGCGGATGAACGCCATTTTTATTGTTTTCAACTAAGATTTTTCAGAAAAATTTATTTTACTGCCTGAATTGTTACAGTCTTTGTTGCATCGTCCCATGTGGTCACTGCGCCCAGCTCATCCGCTACAAAGCGAACGGGTACAAAGGTGCGGCCGCCGATGATAACGGGAGCAACGCCGTATTTTTCCAGAACTTTGCCGATAGTCATTTTGATTTCCTTGCCGTTAACAGTCAGAGTAACCTCTTTTGCGGCTTCGTTCCAAGCAACCTGACCGCCCAGTGCTTCTGTGATGACTCTGATGGGAACCAGAGTTCTGTCGTTGCGGATTACGGGTGCAACATCGTTGATGATTGCCTGATCGTCCACAAGCACTGCTGTGCTGCCAATCTGCAAAACGATTGTCTTTGTTGCTGCTGCGGGCTTGTCTGTGTTGGTTGCACCCTCTGCCTGCTTGAAGGTTGTGTCAACGGTTACGCCGCCCTTCGGCATGGTGAAGGAGTATGTGCCGTCCTTTTCTGCTTTCAGCTTAACTTCCTTGCCGTCCTTGTCCTTTGCAGTAATCTTATCCAGCTCATAGCCCTCGTCAGCCTTGGGTGTCAGAATAACCTTGTCACCTGTTTCTGCCTTTGCCACGCTTGCGGTTACAGCCCCGTTTTTGCTGTCAGAGATGGTTACACCGTGTTTTGCTGCACTGCTGCCGCCGCCACCGCCGGAGGAGGAGGAACCGGAAGAAGATTTCTTGAATACTGTTACGGTGCAGCTTGCTTTCAGTGTGTTAGAAGGTGTAGTTGTGTTGTCACCGTCTGTAACTGTGCCGTCACCTGTTGCTGTATTATCTTCTGCCTGAGTTGCAGGTGTTCCTGTTGTATCAGGTGTTTCTGTTGTAGCGTCCAGTGTTGCTGTGATGATTGCAGTACCATAGTCCACACCTGTAACAACGCCATTTTCTACAGTTGCAACGGCTTCTTTATCACTTGCCCATGTTATAGGGTCTGCTACATCGTGTGTTTTGCCGTTTGCTTCTACGATTGCTTTCAGTGTATCTGTGTAACCTCTGCGGATTCTTGTGCTTGTTTTGTCCAGAGCAATCTTGTCAGTTACAACGTATTTGTCACCTGTAACCTGAATTGCTTTATAGCCGTCTGCTGCGTATGCCTGCACATTAGAATCAAATACACCGCCGGAAATAGAGATTATAGCATTAGAGTTTGTACCTTTAACAATTGCACCTTTAGCACCACTAAAGCTACCCCCGGAAATATTCACAACAGCAGGCTGACTGCTGACATCAGCAATCGCATAATCCGCACCTTCAAAGATACCGCCGGTTACAGTCAATGTACCAAGGTCAATATTAGCACCACAACCACAGTTATAAACACCGTAGGTTTCTTTTCCTGTACTGCTTGCATCACTTGCAGCTTTGTAGGTACCACCGTTGATTGTTGCAATATTATGATTCTGAACAGTTGCCTGATAGAAATTCTTAAATGTACCGTTGTTAATAGTCAACTCTGCGCGGTCATCATTTTTAATCGTATTCAGACCTCCCGAGAAGGTACCATTATTGATAGTCAACGTAGGTTTTTCCTCTCCCTTGTCGTTGTCGTATGTAGTACCATTGTAGTAACCATTCGCAACAAGGCTGGAGAATCTGCCCAACTCGCCATTCCCCTTCGCTGTCAGCACGTTTACACCTTCGTTAATGGTCATATTACCAACATTCTTGATGGTATAATAGGAGTTACCGCCAGAAGAACTATCACTTTGACCATTTTCTTGGGTACGATCAAAAGTACCTCCGTTTAAAGTAACCGTTCCCTTATTATAGAGAGCTGCTTTCCCGTGAGTAATATTATCTACTGTACCTTCACCCTCAATAGTCAAGGTGCCGTTATTCGTAATTGTGTGCCCATCGCTGTTTGTAATCTTCTTGCCATTCAGGTCGATTGTAATATTTACACCTTCAGGTACTACAACATCCCCTGTAATATCAGCAGCAAGTTTAATAGTAGTTTCTGTTTCCCCTGCGGCAATAATTGCGGCATTTAATTCATCAATAGTCTTAACGCCTTCGTTTTCGGTAGGTGCATCAGGCGCTGTTGTACCACCATTTTCCCCTGTGCTACCGCTTTCTGTACCTGTTGTGTCTACCACATCATCTGCCAATGCTGTCACAGGTGTAGTTGCAGTTGCCATGCTCATTGCCATGAAAATCGCAAGGTATTTTTTCTTTTTCATTTTTCCTTCAACCTTTCTTTATTTTTCCGTTCCTTTGAAAACCCTTTTTTTCTATTTCAAACAGCCTTCTTTCTCGCTGCATCTCCCCCCTTCGCCTCTCCGCTTCTTATATTCGCACATCCTCCTTTGAGAAAAATGTGAAAGATGCCTTCCTTCCGTTGCTTCAATCGGGCTTTTCCTCCCGCAGGCACCGCTTCTGCCGGCTCAGCGTCTCCGGCGACATATCTAAAAACGAAGCTAAAAAACGGTCGCTGACCACATCCTCCAGCCCCTCATATTCCTTCAAAAAGAAAAGATACCGCTCCTTCGCCGCCATCTGATACCGCGCACTTTTGAGCGCCCATTGCTTGTGGTACGCCTGCATCAGCCATTCAAAAAGGATTGTTTGAAATTCCGGATAGGTTCTAAACAGCATGATTACATCCATATTGGCAATCACAAAAACATCTACATTCGACATCGCGACCACAGAGGTCAGCGCTTTTCTCTGCCGGTTCGTAAACGGCGTAATCATCTCGCCGGATACAAAAGAAAAATCATCCGAAATCTGCTTTCCGCCCGTCGTATAGAGAAATGCGCCCGTCACGCCTTCCATCAGGAAGCAGCAGGTATCCACCGTTTCCCCCTGATTGTACAGTGCCCACCCCTTCGGGTAGTGCCTGATGCTGGAAATACCAATAACTTTTTCGATTACATCTTTATTATGGATGTCCAGAACATCCACCAGAAACCGTCTCATTCTGTCTTTCATACACATACGATATCCCCAAACCTCTAAGCCTTGTCTTTCTGCCAATACATCTTCTTCCTTATTCCATATAAGGTTCATCATGCTTCATGAATTTTTGCTGTTTTCTACAACATAACATAAAAATCAAACCCTTTCAATGACCTATGTCAATATCCGGACATTTTTGAGAGTAATTTTCAAACATTTTCAAAAAAAATGACAATTTTTTGTTACATTTGTTTTCTTCTTCTATTTTTCATCCGTTTATTAGGTACAAACCGATATCTAGTCAAAAACAACTTATTATATAGAATATTTCAAGTTTTTTATTAGATATAATATGACACATGGAGGTGATACAAGCATGTGTAAAGAGGCATTTTCCAAAAGATTGGTACAGCTGCGTATGGCAAAGGGCGTTTCCGCAAGGGATATGAGTCTTTCCCTCGGGCAGAACCCCGGCTATATCAACAGCATTGAAAACAATAAGACATTCCCTTCCATGTCCAATTTTTTTGAAATCTGTGACTATCTGAATATCACCCCAATGGAATTTTTCGATCTGGAGTCGGCGCATCCCGAAAAAATCCGCACCCTCACAGAGCAGCTCAAACGCCTTGATGCTGCCCAGCTTGATAGTATCCTTCGTATTGTAAATGGGCTGGTCTCCAATCATCCCTATTGAGTTTCTTTTTTCCAATTCCTAAATCTGTAAAAACCCCGTCGGTCGCAGAGCATAAAAAAAGATACAAGACTTTTTTCTTGTATCTCTTTTTCGCTTGCGGAGACAGGATTTGAACCTGCGACCTCCGGGTTATGAGCCCGACGAGCTACCGGACTGCTCTACTCCGCGTCAATATGAATTTATTATCATTACCTATTATACCCCCAAAGTGGGGATTTGTCAAATCCCCCTCCCGATTTTATATCCCATCCTTGAAATTCTTATCCAGTCGCTCCTTCCGCACCCTCCAATCCGGCATCAGCCGTCCCAGAAGGTCATAAAAGGATTTCCCATGATTGGGATACCGAAAATGCAGCAGCTCATGCAGCACCACCTGCTCGATGCAAGCCTCATCCGCCTTCAGCAGCTGCAGGTTCAACCGAATCGTGCTGCCCGTTGTAGTACAGCTACCCCAGATGCTTTTCATATTTCGGATTTTAATTTCCGGCCTTGCTATATGATATTCTTTCACCAAAGGATATATTCTATCCATAATTTCCGCAAATTTCTTCTCCGCCTGCGCCTTCAGCCAAGCCAGATATTCCGCCTTCAGCACATCGGAATACAGCTTCGGGGAGGAAAGCAGAATGGTATCCTCCGCAACCGTAATCCGCTGTTCGCCGCGTTCCAGTCTGAGCCGATAGGGCTTGCCGAGGTAATACACCGTTTTCCCGTCATACAGGCTCGCATCGGAAATCTCATTCCTAATCTTCTCAATCTCTGCCAGATGGGTAATAATCCAGAACGCCTTGGACTGCACAAATTCATCAATCACCGCAAAGGGCACCTGCTCCCCCGCAGAAACAACCACCTTGCCATGCTTATTCACACGCAGGTTGATATACTTCACGTTTTTGCGCGTCAATTCGTATTCAATTTCAATCCCTTCATATTGCACCGTATGCATCGACATGGGTACTCCCCTTCCTCTCAGAACTTCCTTTCTATTTTACACTTCCGCAAAAAAATTGTCTATCTTTTATGTATAAAAATAACGGAACTCCGTGAAGTCCCGCTATTTTTGATATTCCGTTTTATTCCTCTGTACGGTTCAGAATTTCCATAAATTCCTCGCCTGTAATCGTTTCCTTTTCCAGAAGGAACTGTGCAATTTCATCCAGCTTATTCATATTCTCCCGAATAATGCCCACAGCCTTCTCATGCGCCTGCTTCACCACAGCAACCACAGCCGCGTCAATCTTCGTTGCGGTTTCATTGGAGCAAGCCAGAGAGGTGTCGCCGCCGAGATACTGGTTATTGATGGTTTCCAGTGCAACCATACCGAATTCCTCGCTCATGCCGTAGCGTGTAATCATCCCTCTTGCCAGGCGTGTTGCCTGCTCAATATCGTTAGATGCACCTGTCGTGACAGAGCCAAACTTCAGCTCCTCCGCCACACGCCCACCGGTAAAGGTTGCAATCTTATTGAACAGCTCCTCCTTGCTCATCAGCGATTTTTCGCCCTCATCCACCTGTAAGGTATACCCCAGCGCACCGCTGGTTCTGGGGATAATCGTAATCTTCTGCACGGGAGCGGAATTTTTCTGCTTTGCCGCAACCAATGCGTGTCCGACCTCGTGGTATGCAATAATTTTCTTTTCTTCCGGAGAAATCACAGCGCCCTTTCTCTGGTAGCCTGCCAGAATCACCTCAACGCTCTCCATCAGATCCTCCTGCTTTACGCGATTGTGCCCCATGCGTACCGCACGCAGCGCAGCCTCATTGATGATATTCGCAAGCTCCGCACCGGAGGCACCCGAGGTTGCCCTTGCGATTGTGCCGAAATCAATCCCGCCTTCCATCTTCACATTTTCCGCATGTACCTTGAGGATTGCCTCTCTGCCCTTCAAATCAGGCAGCTCCACGGGAATTCTTCTGTCGAATCGACCGGGACGCAACAGTGCCTTATCCAGTGTTTCGGGTCGGTTCGTTGCCGCCAGAATAACAACACCCTTTCTGCCGTCAAAGCCGTCCATCTCCGTCAGCAGCTGGTTCAGGGTCTGCTCCCGCTCATCGTTGCCGCCCATACCGTTGCCGTCACGCTTTTTCCCGATGGTATCAATTTCATCAATAAATACAATACAGGGTGCTTTTTCGTTTGCCTGCTTAAAGAGGTCACGCACCTTTGCCGCGCCCATGCCGACAAACATTTCCACAAATTCCGAGCCGGAAATGGAGAAGAAGGGAACCTCTGCCTCGCCTGCAACTGCCTGCGCCAGCAGCGTTTTCCCTGTTCCGGGAGGGCCTACGAGCAATGCACCCTTTGGCATGGATGCGCCGATTTCCGTATATTTCTGGGGATTGTGCAGAAAATCCACAATTTCGCGCAATGCGTCCTTCGCTTCATCCTGCCCTGCAACGTCCTTAAAGGTCTTGCCCGTCTGTGCCTTCACATATACCTTCGCATTCGATTTCCCGAAGGCCATCGCGTTGCCGATGCCGCCCATCTTGCTCATGGCCTTTTTCATCACAAACTGCCACAGCAGGAAAAAGACCACAAACATAATCAGCGTGCTGAACCAAGGCGAAACCTCCTTCGGCTTCACCTCTCCGAAGGATGCCCCTGCGTTATACAGCCGCTCTACCAGCTGAGGGTCATCCATCCTTACGGTAGAGTATACCTTCTGGGTGTTCTCCGAAAAAATTGTTGTGCCTGCTTTATCCGATTTGTCCTCATCCTTCAGATAGAAGTAAATGACATCCTCATTCACCTCTGCCTGTGAGATATTTTTATTCTGCATCTGCGTCAGGAAAACATCATAATTCACCTGCTCTATGGTATTCTTCGTCATAAAGGGCAGGAAAACCATATTGATTACTCCCATAATCAGCAGTGCAATCAGCCAATAATATAATAAAGGCTTCCGTTGGTTATTCACATCCATAGACTACAACTCGCTTTCTTTTTCCAAACAAATTCACTAAACACTCTCTATGTAGCAGGGAGTAGAAACTCCCCTTTTATAATACTAAAATATAGGATAAAAGAAAAGCATTTCCGCCTCATGAACGAATTGTAAACGTTTTGTAAATAAACGGCAGTTCCTTCCTATTATATTTATTCCTCCTCCCTGCGGATATCCGCCCCCAGCCGCCGCAGCTTTTCGTCAATCCTGTCATAGCCCCGTTCAATGTGATAAATATCGCTGATTTCCGTTTCCCCCTTCGCTGCCAATGCGGATAAAATGAGCGCCGCACCTGCGCGCAGGTCGGTTGCGCGTACCTTTGCCCCCGTCAGCGTTTCCACCCCTTCGATTACCGCACTGCGGCTGTCAATCTTGATATTCGCTCCCATCCGCTGCAGCTCTCCCACATGAGAAAAACGATTTTCAAAAATTGTTTCCGTCATCACGCTGGTTCCCTTCGCCACTGCCAAAAGGCTCATAAAGGGTGCCTGCATATCGGTCGGAAAGCCGGGAAAGGGCATGGTCTTTACCTGCACACCGCAGAGCCTGCCCCTGCGCCGGACCCGTATTCCCTCCGCCGTCCGCTCCGTTTTGATGTTGCATTCCGCAAGCTTTGCCAGCACAGGCTTCAGGTGCTCCTCCTGCACGTTTTCCAGAATGATATCACCGCCCGTAATTGCCGCCGCCGCTAAAAATGTCCCTGCCTCCATGCGGTCGGGAATGACCCGATGCACTGCGCCGTGCAGCTCCTTTCCGCCCCGAATCGTAATCGTATCCGTGCCGTCCCCTTCAATTTCTGCGCCCATCTTCCGCAGAAAATCCGCCAGATCGCAGATTTCCGGCTCTGCCGCCGCATTTTCAATCGTTGTAATCCCCTTCGCCCGTGTTGCCGCCAGCAGGATATTCTCCGTTGCGCCCACGCTTGGAAAATCCAGATAAATGTCACTGCCCCTAAGTGTCTTCGCCTGTAATTCCACCATCCCATGCGCCTGTCTGCTTTTCGCCCCCATCAGATGAAAGCCCTTCAAATGCAGGTCAATCGGTCTGCTTCCAATCCGGCACCCTCCGGGCAGGGGCAGCCTTGCCGCACCGCATCTTGCCAATAACGCCCCTGCCGCCAGAAAGGAGGCACGCATTTTTCTTGCCGTTTCGTATGCCCCTTCCACATGCGTAAGCTCCGCCGCCTGTACGCGCATTGTTTCCGCCGCCGCATCATATTCCACCCTCGCGCCCAGCTCCGTGAGCAGCTCCGCCATGTGCCGCACATCCGCAAGCGGCGGTACATTCTGAATCTCGCAGACCTCCTTTGTCAGCAGACATGCCGCCAGAATCGGCAGAACCGCATTTTTCGCCCCGCTGATTTTTACCCTGCCATGCAGCCCTTCCTCTGTTCCCGTTATCACAAATTTTTCCATCCCGCATCCCTCGCATCCTTTAAAAATCACTGTTGCTAGTATGCCCGCCAAAAGAAAACTAAGTCTCCTGACGAAAAAGAAAGTATACGAAAAAATGTCAAAAAAAGAAAAAAATTTATATGAAATTAGGACTTTACATCGGCAAAGGATGACGGTATAATAATGAGGTACCATTTTTGCGGATGTAGTTCATTGGTAGAATGAAAGCTTCCCAAGCTTTAGAGGCGGGTTCGATTCCCGTCATCCGCTTTTTGCCCTTGCGTTTGCAAGGGCTTTTTCTTTTGCAAAAATAAAAAAACGAGGTCTTGCTTTCCCTAAGATCTCGCTTTTTTATGCTTCCTCTCTTTTTATTTATGAGGTTTCCTTCTGCTTTTGAAAATTCTGAAAAACGGGCGTACCGTTTCCTCCGCCGCGCACCATTTATCCGCCAAACAGACCATCCACCCCTCCTTGGATTTCGGCGGCAGAACCGTCAGCGGAAACATGTGCCTTGCAATGATATATTCCTCCAGCCGGTTCAGCCGATAGTCCCGTTTTGCATTTCTCGCCGCTGTTTTTCCGTGGCGGAATCCATGCCAGCGATGCCCGTCATCCTTCTTATGCCAGTCATACAGAAAATAATCATGCAAAAGTGCCCCTCGCACCAGCGCCCTGCGGTCTGTCCGCAGTGGGAGCCTGCCTGCAAGCCAGAGACTCAGGTATGCCACATTGATGCTGTGCTGATAAACCGAGGTGCTGCCATGCTGCTTCGCCAGCTTTTCCTCCTGTAGCCGTCCCTGTCGGTTCAGCTCCTTCAGCGTTTCCTTGAGCAGCCTTCTGTCCTTCGCTGAAAGCCTTTCCCTTCGTTTCATGGCACCTCCTCCTTCCTTTTTCAGAAAAATTCTATCAAAAAAGCTGACACGCACAGGTGCCAGCTCAAACTATAGACAAAGTTATTTCGATCCCGCGGAAGGGTTCGGGAAACGAAGCGTATTCCCGAATGGAATCCGCAGAGGGGGCTTTGCCCACTCGAGGAAAACAAAAAGTTTCAAGGCTTTTTAGCCGATGGAACTTTTCTGTTTATTCTTCTGTTTCCACAAGTCGAAATCCTGATTTCGACTTAGAAATCATTCCTCCGTATCCGCTGCCTTTCTCATGTTTACGGATGCCATTTTGAATTTATCATGTACCGCAACCATAGCCGCATCTACGTCATCCTTTGCAATCAGCACAGTGATTTTGATTTCGGATGTGGAAATCATCTGAATATTTACCCCTGCGTCATACATTGCTTCAAAGAACATTGCCGCAACGCCGGGGTTGGTTGCCATGCCTGCGCCAACGATAGAAAGCTTCGCTGTGTTTTCGTCATGCACGATTTCTCTCGCTGTCAGGCGTTCCTTATTCTTTTCCAGAGCCTTCAGCGCAATATCCAGATCATCCTCGCCAATGGTAAAGGAAATATTCTGCTTGCCGTCTGCACCTGTGGACTGCAAAATAATATCTACGCTTACCTTTTCCTTCGCCATCAAAGAGAATACCTCAAATGCCTTACCGGGTTCATCATTGATACCCATGATAGAGATACGGGATACTTTCTTATCTGCTGCAACGCCGCTAACCAGCATTCTTTCCATCTTAACGTCCTCCTTCACCTCTGTACCTTCCGCTTCGGACATGCTGGAACGTACAACCAATTTCACATTGTATTTTTTCGCTACCTCAACAGAACGGCTGTGCAGCACCTTTGCACCCAAAGAGGCCAGCTCCAGCATTTCATCGTAGCTGATTTCATCTAATTTTACCGCATCCGGCACCACACGGGGATCTGCCGTGTAAACACCCTCTACGTCTGTATAAATTTCACACATATCTGCATTGAGGGCCGCCGCCAGAGCAACCGCGGAAGTATCGGAACCGCCGCGCCCCAGTGTGGTGGTATCGCCAATGGCATTTACCCCCTGGAACCCTGTCACCAATACGATACTGCCTTCATCCAGTTCGTTTTCGATCCGCTCTGTATTGATATGGCGGATGCGCGCATTGCTGTATGTACTTGTGGTTTCAATCCCAACCTGTGCCGCATTCAGAGAAACCGCTCTGCCGCCAATCGCACTGATTGCCATTGCCATCAGCGCAACAGACTGCTGTTCCCCTGTAGAAAGCAGCATATCCATTTCTCTGCGGCTGGGCTTGGCGTTGATTTCCTTTGCCTTCGCAATCAGGCCGTCTGTTGTCTTGCCCTGTGCGGACAATACAACCACAACGTCATTCCCTTCCATTCTTGTACGCATGATGCGCTTTGCAACATTAAACACTCTTTCGGCATTTGCGACGGAACTGCCGCCGTATTTCTGCACAATCAACATCGTCTTTTTCCTCCTGTACTCTTGTCCAACTTTCCTTGGCGGAATTACTCTCTCTCCACCCTTGCACCCACTCTGTCCGCCTGCAAAAGCTGCAGCTTCCAGTTATGCGGAAGGGTGCCCAGGTATGCAGACATTTCTCTTTCGAATCTCTCTGCCTTCTCCTTTGTCACCATTGCCATCAGGGTAGAGCCTGCACCGCTCAAATAGCTGGCAACCGCGCCAAAATCCTTGGCATGCCGAAAAATTTCCTCCATGCCGTCAATCAGCTGCGCCCTATAGGGCTGATGCACCTTGTCCTGCATGGCCATATCGAAGTTTTCATAATTTCCCGTCATTACAGATGCCACCAGAAGTGCCGCACGGGAGGCGTTGAATACAACATCCTTCCTTGTGTAGCTGTCGGGCAGAACCCCTCTGGAGGCAGCGGTAGATACAGGAAAATCAGGAACCATTATAGCAAAAACCAAATCCTTTGGCAACTCCAAGCGAACATATTTCATTTCTTTTTCATTCTGTGCGCCGACCACCATGCCGCCGAAGAGCGCAGGGTTGGAATTATCCGGATGTCCCTCTAGCATAGCCGCCATCTGCGCCAGCTCGTCTCTGGTGCAGGGTCTGCCTGCCAGCTCGTTTGCCGCCAGAAGCCCCCCGACAATGCACGCCGCACTGCTGCCAAGCCCTCGCACCATGGGGATGTAGTCCTCCTGAATCAGGTGAATCCCCGGCATAGGCAGTCCCTTCTTCTCATAGAAAAATTTCATCGTCTGATAGATTAGATTCGTTTCATCGGTGGGAACCTCAAGCTCCTGCTTCCGCCTTACCTCGATCGTTAAGCCGTCTGTCTGCTCCTCCACCCAAATGTGGTTATAAAGCTGCACTGCTACGCCGATGCTGTCAAAACCGGGCCCCATGTTTGCGGATGTCGCCGGAATCTGAATATGAATCATGTTTTCATTCCCTCCTATTACACGAAGTATTTCTTATTGATTTTTTCTTTCTTTTTCTGCTGCCGTCTTCCTTTTTGTTCCCCCGCAATCATTCCCTTGCAACGATTCGCAGAGACTGTACCCCTGCCAGACCCTCAATGCGTGTCATCAATCTGCCCAGCTCGCCCTGCATTTCATTCGTTTCAATCGTTACGGTAACGTTCGCAATGTTGTTGATGGGGATGGTCTGGTTAATCGTCAGAATACTTGCCCCTTCGGATGCAATGCTGTTTAAAACAGAGGACAGAAGTCCTCTCGTATGGTCCAGGTTCATGGAAATGGTTACGGTCTTTCCTCTCGTGTTTTCGTAAAGAGGATGTACCGCATCCCGATATTTATAGAACGCACTGCGGCTGATGCCTACACGGTTCACCGCATCCTGTACCGTTTTTTCCTTCTTGCTTTCCAAAAGATTTTTGACATCCATCACCTTCAAAAAAATTTCGGGCAGTACGGCTTTATCTACGATATAATAATTCTTATCTTCCTTCACTATGCTTTCCTCCTGTTTTTGTTTTAAAAACATTTGTTTTTGACATAAGGACTATATCATAAATTCTGTTGCTTGACAAGTACAAATCTAAAAAAATGTCCTTCCCAGATGAATTTTTTCCGTTGTTTGAAAAAAAATCGTCTTTTTCCATTTATTTTTGTCAGCTTTTCCGTCAAATTCTCTCAAACAGCACTAATTTTTTCGCTTTGCGGTTTTAAAATCCGTTTTTTTCTGTTAGAATAAGATGATTATGCTTGCGGCGAAAATAACCGCAGACAAAGGAGTTTTGAGATGATAAAACAAACGAATTCCGTGCAGGCAAAGCATGCACCCCTTCTTGGTCTTTTCCTGAACGGATATGAAAATATGCGGCAGAAAATGGATGCCCCCTGTCGCCGCCCCCTGCTTGAAATTGCCCCTCTGGTGTTCGGCAAGTGGTATTATGCGGCATTGGCGCAGGAAACCATCCTTTCCCCTGCCAATCTCTTTGCATTGGATTTGCAAAAGGATTCCGATACAAAAATCGAATATGCGTATATTATGAATACCAAAGCGGCGGCGGAGCAGTCCGATTTGGAGTTCACCTCCGAATATCACTTCTCCCTCATGGCCTATTCCACCCAAAAGCACCCCCTCGTGGCAGATTTGCAGGCACTCATCAGCTATTGCACGCCCGATCGCGCAACTGATGAAAACGGAATGCTTTTAGAAGAAGAAAAAAAGGAAATTCTGGCACAGCTGAGTCTCCGTGCAGAGTTTTATCTGGAATATCTCACCCGTCTGGCGTGGCTGCATGGGCTTCTGGCTCCCATGCCCTCCATTCATACCCGAAGGGTACAGCCTGCCTCGGAGTGTGATGCCTTTTTCGCGCAGCCCACAGCCGATATCCTCTTTCAGCTGGGGGAATCCGCCTGCACGCTTGCATCCGAGCGCTTCATCGAAGCCATGGATTTAGAGGACGGCATAGCTCCCCCCGATTTTTTCTATCATTTACTGGAAAGCAATCAGGAGGTTGACCGCATTTTTATGGATTTCTATAAACGGGTAGATGTGGATATCGAAGAAATCTGGCGCACACCGCCCGAAAAGCTGAACGCAGAGGAACGCTCCATTGTTTCCTCCTTCCTCTTTACGGGCATCATGCTGGATAAGTGGTTTTTGACCCCCATGAGCGTCTTTTTCCGCTTCATCCGTCCGATTGCCTTCACGCCCATGCAGTTCTATCCCTTGGTGAATACGCTTGCCTCTCTCATTCTGATGGAGCATAATGTCGGCGCAGAGCTGTTCACACCCCCGACCTATTATAGCCTGACCGCCTTGGGAAAGGAGCTTTTCGCAGACCCCGATATCATTGATGTCGATAAGCAGCAGATGCCGCAGACCTTGCCCTATGAGCAGCTACAGGCGGCAGTGCTGCAGGAGGCAGAAGTGCAGGAGCAGGAGCTGCTTTTTCTCACAGAGGTTGTCCCCGATGTGCTTTCCCTGAAAATCTCCCAGAGCGGGGATGCGGATTTGTGGAAGATTATCGAGGTTGGGCAGGATATGGACGTCAACGTCCTTTGCAGAGATCTCTGCGGCGCATTTGCGCTGGAGGATATGGCGGATTATCTCCTTTCCGTCCCCGATCGAAACGGCTTCCCTCTGGAATATTCCGCGAATGGCTCCAAGCGTTCCTTAAATAAGGCAAACGGAAAAATGCTGCAGGAGCTGCCCCTTTCCGTCGGCACAACGCTCACGCTTTACCCCACCCATAGCAGAGCCGCTTACCTCAAGCTGGAAATTCTGGAAAAGGGCAAGGGCAATCCCTATCTGATGTATCCCCGTGTAACAGAGCAAAGCCCGAAAATGATTGAATTAGAGAAAATGGACGAGCTTTTCTGATAAATAAAAACATTGATTCTTGAAAGAAGGTAATACAATCATGACAGTATTGACACACGCGCACGGCGGCGATCTGGATGCCATCCAGAGAACCTACGGCATCCCAAAAGAAGAAATCATTGATTTCAGCGGCAATATCAACCCTCTCGGCTTTCCCAAAAGAGCAGAGGACGCGCTGAAGGAAAATCTGCACCTCATCTGCACCTATCCCGATAAAAAATATAAGGCACTCAAGCAGGCAATCGGCACCTATACCGGCGCAGACCCCTCCCATATCGTTGTAGGCAATGGCTCTACGGAGCTGATTTCCACCTTCATCCAAACGGTGCATGCAAAGCATTCCATCATCATGGGGCCTGCCTATTCCGAATATGAAAGAGAGGTTTCTCTGGGCGGCGGCAAATTTGAGTATTTCCCCCTGAAGGAGAAAGAGGATTTCAAGCTGAATCTGCCTGCTCTGCTCGAGGCACTCACCCCCGATGTCGGGATGTTTGTTGCCTGCAACCCCAATAACCCCACAGGCACCGCCATCCGCACAGAGGAAATGCGTGAGATTCTGGCACACTGCAAAAAAATCGGTGCCTCTGTCATGATTGATGAGACCTATATCGAATTTTCCGATATCCTGCCCGAAATCTGCTCCATCCCTCTGGTGAAGGAGTTTGATAACCTGTTCGTCATCCGCGGCACCTCCAAGTTCTTTGCCGCCCCCGGCATCCGTCTGGGCTATGGCATTTCCTCCAATCAGGCATTTCTGGATCGCTTCAAAACGAACACAAACCCTTGGAGCGTAAACAGCCTTGCGGATTTTATCGGTCAGCATATCTTTACAGATTTTGCCTTCCATAAGAAAACACAGACCCTCGTTTCCGAGGAAAGAAGAAAAGCCTTCGCAGAGCTTTCCACATGGAAAAATATCAAGGCATATCCCTCCGAAGCGAACTTCATTCTGCTGAAGCTGAAAACAGACCGCATCACCGCGCATGAATTATTCGAAAAATGTATTCAGAAAAAAATGCTCATCCGCGATGCGTCCTCCTTCACCTTTCTGGATGAAAGCTATCTGCGCTTCTGTATTCTCTCCCCCGCGCACAATGCCGCACTTCTGGCAGAGCTCAAAAAGTGGGTCGAAGAATAAGGGTGTCGACAAAGTCGACCCCTAAGTCGAAATCAGGATTTCCGGCACACCGTAAAAAATTGCTATCGTAAACCCTTCGCTCCCTGCGCATATTATCTCAGAACAACTCTCATTCTGAGGTGATTTTTATGACAGAATCCATCAGCCGCAAAGAACTTTGCGGCTATTTATCTCTTTTGCGCAGACAGCTTGCAGGGCAGTCTCTGTTCCCTGCCCCGAATGTGATTTTCCTCAACAGCCGCGCGCTCTATCATCATCTGGCAAGGCAGTCCTGCGACGGCATAACCGTTGGAGAAATTCTTCAGAAAATAGAAACCTGTATCCCCCTCGCCGTAACGGAGGAAAGCTTTTCGCTCTTTCTCTCCGTCTGCAAGGAGCCAAGGGCAGAGCGCACGCGCAGCTTTCTGGAAAGCAGTAAGGCTGATTTTCTCCTGCTGGTTCATCAGACAGCGGAAAATGAACCCCAATGGTGCGCCTTAACCGCTCTCTGCGAAAAATTACGGCAACGAAATCTCCAAACCTGAAAGGCGGCTTTTATGGAAGAAAAACCCTACCGCAGCTTAAATGAATATTATCGCAGCATCTTCGGGCGCAAAGCGGCGAAAATCTCTCTGGATGGCGGCTTTACCTGTCCCAATCGGGATGGCACCTGCGGCACAAGGGGCTGTCTGTTCTGCAGTGCCGGCGGCAGTGGAGATTTTGCGGAAAATGCCGCGCTTTCCATCACAGCGCAGATTGCAAAAGGCAAGGCGCAGACGGCAGGCAAATGGAAAAACCCTGCCTATATCGCCTATTTTCAAGCCTTCACGAATACCTATGCCCCCGTGGAGGAGCTGCGGCAGAAATACGAGGAGGCTCTCGCCTGCCCCGAAATCGAAGGTCTTTCCATTGCCACCAGAGCCGATTGCCTGCCTGCGGATGTCCTTTCCCTTCTGGCGGAGCTAAATAAAAAAACAAACCTCTGGGTGGAGCTTGGCCTGCAAACGGCAGATGCGCAGTCCGCCGCCTTCATCCGCCGCGGCTATCCGCTCAGCGTGTTCACACAGGCGGTCTATGCCCTCGCAGAGCACAATATTCCCATTGTGGTGCATATCATTCTCGGACTTCCCGGTGAAAGCAGAGAAACCGTTCTCCGGACGATTGATTATCTCAACCGCCTGCCCGTTCAGGGCGTGAAGCTGCAGCTTCTGCATGTCCTTTCCGACAGCGACCTTGCAGACCTCTACCGCGCAGGCGAATACACCCCCTTGGAAAAGGAGGAATACCTCGCCCTTGTCGGGGACTGCATCGCGCATCTGCGCGCGGATATCGTCCTGCATCGCCTGACGGGGGACGGCGATAAAAACACCCTTCTCGCCCCTCTCTGGAGCCTCAAAAAACGGGATGTCCTCAATCATCTGCACCGCTATCTCAAGGAAAACCATATCCGACAGGGAATGTCCTGCAAAATAGACCTCTCTGTTATTTACAACAAACCAAAAGATGTGCTATGATAAGAGACAACGACTTTATTTGAAAGGAGGCTCTGTCCATGCAGTATTCCACAAAAAAGCTGGCGGAGCATAAGCTGATTATTCTGCATCTCTTGCAAAAAATGGGAATTTCCCTCTCCAATAGCGAAATTTGCCAGTTCCTTCTGGAAAAAAACTATATGGACTATTTCTCCGTACAGCAATATCTTGCCGAGCTGGAAAGCGCCGGCTGGCTGGAAAAAACGCGCGAGCAGAATAACACACGCTACACCCTGACGGATGACGGCGAGGAGGTTATCAATTACTTCATCAACCGCATTTCCGATGAGGTGAAAAACGAAATCAATGTCTATGTCCACGAAAACAGCAGACGCATCCGCGCAGAATATGCCGTAACCGCGAATTATTTCCCCGAGCTGAATGGGGATTATCTCGTCAAATGCAGCCTTTGCGATGATAATGGCGCAACCCTTATGGAAATCAGCGTTTCCGTTGTCTCCAAGGCACAGGCACAGCAGGTCTGCCGCAACTGGCGCAAGCGTGTCAATCAGTATTACCGCGACTTCCTCACCTCTCTGGCAACCGAAGCCCCTGAGGACGAAGCCGAACCAACTACATAAAAAATCCGACGAAACGTAAATTCGTCGGATTTTTTTATTCTCTTTCGTCTTTCTTAAAAAAACATTAACCGTTTCTCTATTGTCTTCCCCATCCCCAAACAGGTATACTATCCCCATCCTAACATCGGCATCAGAACAGGAGGGGCTTTCATGTATCGTATTCTTTTTGCACTCGTTGAACTGGCGGCGGCAGGGGTTTTCCTGCTCCCCCTTTTTCTTCTATACGGAAAATTTACCGCACACAGCCGTATGCAGATTTTCTGTTCCATCCTATTCGGCTTTTATTTCGCCGCAGTTCTGGCATTGGTCGGCTTTCCGAGCATCCTCGACCACAACCCGGATGTCACGCTGCATCTCGTCCCCCTTGCAGGCATCCCTGCCGATTTCCAAAATGCCTGTCTAAATGTGCTGCTGTTCGTTCCTCTGGGGCTATTTCTCCCCCTGCTCTGGGATTCCTGCCAATCCCTCCGCCGCACGCTCCTGTTTGCCCTCTGCGTCACACTTTTCATTGAGCTTTCGCAGCTTTTCACCCTGCGCGCAACCGATATCAACGATATCCTCACGAACCTTGCGGGCGCGGCAATCGGATACTTCTTGGCAAAGCATGCCGCAAAAGTCCTTCCTGCCGCAGCCTCCCCCAATGGAAAGGAACCCATCCTGCTCTGCACCATCACAGCCGCGGTGTTCTTTTTCGCCCAGCCGTTTGTTTCCGCCTTCTTCTGGGAACTCCTGCTGTAGCGCACATACTGCTTTTCAATACCTTTACAACTGCTTCGTTTAACATGATGAATCCTTCCGTTTTTAAAAAAATTCTTGTTTTTTCCGATGCACTCATATTAGCCGATTTGCTCATAAAACGGAAGATATTAGGAAATTTATAAGTCACTATGAAATTTATGAGCCTGCGTATTTTTGCAAAAAAAATCTTAACGCTTTCTTTATGGATTCCTACCTTCAAAGCGTGTATACTGTGTCAGGCAACAAAAAGAAACACTTTTATTTTTTATTCAGAAAGGATCTTTATTATGAACACAACAAAAAACTGGGTGATGCATCACCTTCCCTATATCGGCACAGCCGTCCTGCTTTGCGGCATTTTCTGCCTGATTGCAAAAGCGCTTTCCCCCGAATATCTGGATGCACAGGGCTATCTGCATGAAAACTTCTTCCTGCTGCCCATCAGCTTTGCGCTTCTGCTTGTCGCAGTCCTGCTGTTCCTTGGGGCAGGGATTCATTTCCTGAAAAACAAATCCTCCAGATAAAGCAAAACCCCTCTCCGTATGTATTCTCATACCAAGAGGGGTTCCTTTTTTTCCTTATTTTCTGTTTCTTGCCTCCAGACGATAAATCGGCATCCCGCGAGAGGAGAATTTTTCCTCATATTCCGTCATGATATTGCCCTCGTAATCGCTGTTATGTAAATCCAGACTGATATTGGAAAGCTTCCAGTCATCCGCACAGAATTCATTCAGCGAGAATTCAAACAGACCGCGGTTATCCGTCTTAAAGAAGATTTCCGCATCCTCGCCCATGATGCGGCGATATTCCTGCAAAAAGCCGCGATAGGTCAGGCGGCGCTTATAGGTACGCTTTTTGGGCCATGGGTCGCTGAAATTCAGATATAATCTCTGGAATTCCCCCACCTCGAACAAATCGGACAGATTGCTTGCATTATCCCAGACAAACGCCAAATTCGGCAGCTCCTCATCCGCACGCCTTGCCGCCATTGCCACAACCGTTTCCTGCCGTTCAATGCCGATAAAGTTCACATCGGGGTAGGCCTGTGCATTCTTACGCAGAAAGCCGCCCTTGCCGCAGCCAATCTCCACATAAATAGGATGGTCATTCCCGAAATATTCCTTCCATTTGCCCTTTTTCTCAGGGGCATCGTTAATCACCAATGTATTATCCAATAATTCCTGGGCAGCCCAGGGTTTCTTTCTGACTCTCATGTAGCTGTTCCTTTCCTTCTGAAATTTCCGAAAATAACAGAATGAGTATACACGAAAATCCTTACTTTTTCAACCTTCCTGCGCCAAAAAAGCCATCCAGTAGCCCCAGTCTCCATCCACGCGGCGAAATTCCCGAAACCCGAAGCGCTGTGCCTCGGCTTCCTCCGCCTCGCTGTATTCCCCCGGCAGACCGAGCCGGTAGCCGTTTTCTGCCTGCCGCAGAATCAGATGATGATATCTTCTGTAGGGGAGCAGGAAGAAAAATTCCTTCTGCCATTTCAGCGGAATTTGTGCGAGCAGGGTCAGCTCCTCCAGAAAAAGACAATCCCAGAGGACACCATCCCCGAACGGTTCCAGCTTTTTCTGCTGTCCAAGGGTGTCCTTTTGCTGTCCACTCGTGTCCACTTTGTCCACTATTTCCGTAGTTTTGTCCACCCTTTCCGCCCCTGTGTCCGCACACTGTCCCCCCTCCCTGACAGGAGGATTTTCCGTTTTTCCTGCCGCGCGGATATGCGCCGTTTCCTCTGCCGAAAGCACGCCCGTTTCCTCAAGCTTCTCCAATTCCCGCCGAAATTTTGCCAGAAGTCCCTGAAAGCTGCCGTGGCAGCTCTGCGCCGACAGCGGCTCCGCCTTTTGCTCCGATACAGCCGCTGTTTCTGCCGTTTTCAGTGCCGTTTTTTCCTGTAATTTCGGCATTTCCTGCGGCTCTGCCTTCTCCTGCCGCTCTGCCCCTTTCTGTGGCTGAAGAATGGCTTTCCAGTCTGTTTTCTCCCCGAAATATGCCGCAAGCGGCGCAGAACGGCCGCCCTCCTCTGCCAGAATCAGCACCGTATGGAAGTCCTCGGCACACTTCCCCTCCCCGACTGCATCAGGGTTAAATGCCCATTTCAGCTCGGCATGCCCCTCCTTTTTTTCGGGGTGCAGCTCCCCGCAGAAAATGCTCTCCTGCCCTGCCAGAAGATACACCGCATAGCGAAGCGGGCGCAGCCCCTGCACCGTAAGCATCAGCCTGCCTGTGCCGTTTTTCAGCTCCATGATGCAGCTGCCCCAAGGGGGACGCTTGCCGACGGCATAGCCTGCCGTTTCCTGCCGCAGCATCAGGAATACCTTATCATATCGTCTGTTATACATACCCTTCCTCCTCTGCTTGTCTGTTTCATCGGCATCACTGTTACAGGATATGCGGCGGCAATCAAAAAAGAACTCTGAATCAGAGTTCCTTTGGGATTCCGTATAACGAAAGAGAGGTGTTCTTATAGGCTTTTTCCTCGCTGACATCACGCCCGAACCATGCCGGGGCAACAAATTTCTCTGCCGCTTCCATGGAAGAAAATTCCACCTCGGTGGTCATCAGCCCCTGCAGTTCCCCCTCATAAATATCGACCTCGGCGGTCAGATTCCCCTCGATCGGCACAAGATAGCGTTTCTTGCAGACGGGCGTGCCCTCTGTTTTCAGCGACAGGCGGTTATACTCCTCCTCACTGAGGGGCAGTTCAAATTCCTCGCGCGCCAGATGCCCCTTTCCCTTCACCGTCAGGATATAATCTGCGTTGCTCCGGCGGATGCGGATGGTCGGGGAAAAAGAGAGATATGCCTGCGTAATCTGCTTGCAGGGATATGCCGTAATGTCAAAAGGGAGTTCCTTCGTTAAAAATTTCCGTTCGATTTCCATATTATATTCCTTTCTTTTTCTCATTAGGGATTGACTGCATCCGTGATGCGCTCCACTGCACCGCCGACAAAACTAATGACTCTTTGATCGATGACTGCGCCTTCTGCCGATACTGTCACAACGGCAAGCCCAAACTGATTATCCTGCCTGTCGGTAGTTTCACCGGATAGGGTCTGCCACTGCACCGCAACATTCTCCTCCGTAATGACGGCATCCGTTTTTACTTCATACTGCATATCCTTACTGAATGCGGAATTGGAATGGGAAGTGACCAGAAGTCCGCCGCTCTCCCGATACACCTTGACAGTGTAATAAACCAAATCCTCCTCATTTTCCACATATTTTTCATTCGGGGAAATTGTGTTTTCATAAAGCAGCTTCGCTTCCAAATCGGTTTTCGTGTCATTGTCGGCTTTGTCGTTCTGTCCGCCGCAGCCGACAAGCAGAAACACAAAAGCCAAAAGCATACACATCTGTTTTTTCATGCGACTTTTCCTCCTATCTGATAGCATACCCATTCGTTCTTCCGTTTTGTCACATGGAAATTGCAGTCTCGCAAATATGCCTTAATTATACCATAAGAAAGCGGCATGAGTTGAAAAATCAGGGATTTTCCTGTAAAATAAAAATTACTTGGACACACTAAGATAATCAGGAGGGATTCCCCATGAAAAAGGTATATGTATTTCTGGCAGAGGGCTTTGAGGAAATGGAGGCAGTGACACCCATTGATTTACTGCGCCGCGCAGGCGTGGATGCAAAGCTGGTTTCCGTTACGGGAAACAGGGCTGTCACAGGGGCACACGGCGTAACCTATCTGGCTGACCTGCTTTTTGAAGAAATTGAGGAGGATGCCGATATGCTGGTACTGCCTGGCGGACTGCCCGGCACGACTAACCTACAGGCACACGAAGGACTGACAAGGCTCTTGCTGCAGCAGCACGAGGCGCACAAATGGGTTGCGGCTATCTGCGCCGCGCCGATGGTTCTGGGTGCTTTGGGCATCGTAAAGGACAGACATGCAACCATCTACCCCGGCATCGAGGATAAGCTGATCGGCGCAACACCGCTTGCGGATGAGGTTGTGGTGGACGGAAACGTCATCACCTCCCGCGCGCCCGGAACAGCCATCCCCTTTGCTATTGCACTGGCAAAGCTTCTGACGGACGAAAAGACAGCCGCCGCGCTTACGGAAGATCTGGTATTTCGCAAAGCATGATTTCAGAAAATAAGGTCGGCAGGGTCTCCTCGGAAAAAGAGGAGCTGCCTGTTTTTTCTGCCGCTTCTCGGACAGCCGCCAAGGGCAGACCGAACACATACGCCGCAGCTTCGGGTGTATAGCGTTCGGGCAGGCCGCAGGCAACGGCTCTTTTCAGCATGCCGCCAAGCGGATTTTCTCCTTCCGCAAGCAGGCGAAAAAAGATGCCCTTCGTGATGCAGGCGAGGTGCTCCTTCTGCATGCGCGCTGTCAGGGCTTCGGCAGAAACGCCGAGTACCTCTGCGACAGCGGTCTTATCATACGGCGGTTGTTCCGTTTTCAAAAAAATATCTATCATTTCTATCTGCGGTTGTATGCTCCGCCGATAATACTCCAAAAAAGTCCGCATACTACTTCCCCCTTGCGTGGTTTTTCCCCATTGTAACAGGGCAAACACCGCCATGCCTAGCGGGAAAGGATGGAAAGAGGGCGCAGCTATGAATGCAATTCAGAAATATTTCAAATACAGACAGAGCCTCATCGACCAATATGCCAAGGGCGATATGACAAAGCGGGAATATCTTCAGAAAAACTACGAAGCGGTGGTTTACGGGGATATCGGCCCGTTCCGCAACATGGATACCGTAGAAAAGGCATTATTCAATTACCAGTATTACAACGCGCTGGCGAAGGAAAACAAGACCATCAGCACAACAAGAGATATGGACTATGAGCTGAAACGGGATTATCTGGAGAAAAGCAATTATTACTACAGCAGGAAGGACAGAGCGACGCTGACAGCACTGCGTATGCTGGATTTCCGCGGCGTTGTGGCATATTTCGTGAAGGTGCGGAGCAGGTTTCTGAAGGGAAGGCTGTTTGAAATTGTGATTGAGGAGGAAAATATTATTCTGCACTCCACCAGTCCGCTGATATTGAGCTGTTTGCGCGAAGAAGGGGTTTTTCAGGAGGAAAGCAGAAAATCATTGATTGATGAATATGTGAACCATAGATATTAAGTCATTAAGTCGAAATCAGGATTTCGACTTGTTGGAACAGAAGAATAAACAGATGCGTTCCGGCGGCAAATGCCTTGAAACGCCCTGTTTTCCTCGAGTGGGCAAAGCCCCCTCTGCGGATTCCAGTCGGAGAACGCTTCGTTCCCCGAACCCCTCCGCCGCTTAAAATTCGATTTTTGGCATACAAAAAAGCCTGCATGTGCAGGCTTTTTGATTTCGACTTAATTTTCAGAATAAACCGACCTTTGAAAGATACTTATCAATCAATTCCAGCTTGGCTTCTGTGGAATAGCCCATCTTCTTACTGATGAAGGAGCAGAGCAGCTCCATAGTAAACAGCACTGCCACATAGGAATTGAAGAAGGTATTACTATCCACGCTGACGGTCAGAATCTGGGTTGCATACTGCGCCAGAGGGGAGCTTGCCTTATCGGTAATGAGGATAATTTTCGCACCGGCATCATACGCCATCTGGGTTGCTAGAAAATCCATTTCGGAATAACGGGGAAAGCTGACCGCAACGATACAGTCATTTTCCGTAATATCACAGAGATGGTCGATCACATTGAGCGCAGGATGCGAGGTTTCATAAACATCCGGCAAAAGATGCTTGAGCAGGAGTAGCAGCATATCCCCGATGCAGCTATTCGCACGGGAGGTGACGATGAATTTCCGCTTACTGCCCGCAATCAGGCTTGCCGCACGTTCAAAATCAATGGTATCGTTTCGGTTGATGCAGGAATTGAGATTCTGCATCACATTGGAAAAATAGCTTTCCACGATATCACTCTGATCCAGCTTGGAAATGCTCAGCTTGAGCCGCTCCGAGGGGATGGTGATATTATCGGAAACGCTGTTCATCCGCTCGGTATATGCCTTGCGGATTGCCCTCTGAAATTCCATGAAGCCGCTGTAGCCCAACGTTCTGGTAAAGCGGATGACGGAAGAATCGCTGACGTGAATCCGTTTTGCAATCTCCGTAGAGGTAATAAAACACGCCTCCGCAAAATTATCCAGTATAAAATCCGCAATAAGCTTCTCCTTTTTTGTCAGCTTTACACCCATGAGCTGCGCTCTTAATTCTTCTGTCATACTTCTCACCTTCTATTTTTATATTTTTTGTTTGTTTTTTTGAAACAAGCAAATGTCCCTTTTTCACATTGAAACATATCAGACAATTTTTTTCAATATAAAAACAAAAATTCGTGCATATTACTGAAAAAAATACAATCTTTCAAAAACAACAGAAAATAATTACGGAAAATCGCAGGGATTCTTCAAAATTAAGAAATTCTTTATTGTTCCTATCCCCCTGTTCATGTATAATATATTAGTTGTAAAAACCGAAAATTCGGATACAAAACCCCTTAGGAATTAGGAGGAGATTGATTTGGCTGAAACCCTAGCAACATGGTTTGTAGAACATTTATCGGGCAGCGTTTCCAAAGAGATGATTGTATTCATCGTTTCGCTGCTGCCGATTCTGGAACTGCGCGGCGGCATTATTGCAGGCTTTGCAATGGGGATGCACTGGCTGCCCACCTTCATCATTGCATATATCGGGAACCTTTTGCCGATTCCCTTTATTTTGTTATTCATCCGCTTTATCTTTCGCGTACTGAAAAAAACACCTCTGCACAGCTTGGTGGAATGGTGCGAGCGGAAGGCGGATGCAAAAAGTGACAAAATCCGAAAATACGCCTATTGGGGGGTCTATCTTTTCGTTGCCCTGCCCCTGCCGGGGACGGGTGCATGGATGGGCGCACTCATCAGCGCACTTCTGCACATGGACCCCAAAAAGACCTTCCCCGTCATTATGGTTGGCGTTCTGACGGCAGGCATGATTGTTTCTGTGCTAAGCTTCGGCATCCTCGGCAATATTATCTAAAAGGAGAAAAACATGGCAGAAAGAATTTCAACCCCCAGCAAAACAAAAGAGATTATCGAAGCGAACCGCTTTGCATTTAAGAAAAATTTTGGTCAGAATTTTCTGATTGATTCCAATATTCTGGATAACATTGCCGCCTGCGCAGGCGTAACCAAGGAGGACTGTGTGCTGGAAATCGGCCCCGGCATCGGCTCTCTGACGCAGGTTCTGGCAGAAAACGCAGGACAGGTGGTTGCGGTGGAAATCGACAATACGCTGATTCCCATTCTGAAGCAGACCCTGGCGGACTATGACAATATCGAGATTCTGAATCAGGATATTCTGAAAACAGATATTGATGCCATCATCCGCAAAAAAAACGACGGCAGACCGATTAAGGTCGTTGCAAACCTGCCCTATTACATCACCACGCCGATTATCATGGATCTTCTGGAAAACGAACGTCATGTGGACAGCATCACCGTTATGGTGCAGAAGGAGGTGGCGGAGCGGATGCAGGCACGCCCGAAGGAAAAGGAATACGGCGCGCTTTCCATTGCGGTGCAGTATTACTGCGATGCCAAGCTGGACATGATTGTGCAGCCGGCATGCTTCATGCCGCGCCCGAAGGTGGCTTCTGCGGTGATTACGCTAAAGGTTCTGCCTGAGAGAAAGGTAAAAACAGCGGATGAAAAGCTGTTTTTCCATCTGGTGAAATGTGCCTTTGGGCAGCGCAGAAAGACATTGATGAACTGCCTGTTTCATCTGGGCAACCTCGGCTTTAGCAAGGAGGAGCTGGCGGAGCTTCTGGAGGAGCTTGGCTGGGATACGCGGGTGCGCGGGGAAGCATTGGGCTTAGAGGAATTTGCCGCACTGACCGACAAAATCGCACAAAAAAAAGCAAACATATAATCAAAAACTATGAACCCTCATCTGAAACAGATGAGGGTTTTTCATAAATTGACTTCTTTTTCACAGATTTTCGTCCGCATTATCCTCCTTTTTCTGCCAATTATTACCAATTCAGCATACATCCTTCGACGGCATACGGCAGGCTTTTTACGCGAATTCGAGAAATATCGGAAAATCTTGGTTTTTCTTGTCATTTCGGGCTTTTTTTGTCCTACGAATGGTTCTTGTCGGGGGAAATTTTCTATACTATAATCAACCCAAAAGCAAGGAAGTTCTGCATAAACATTCAGGAAGCTACAACGGGAGGGATTATTTTGAATCAAAATACAATAAAAGTGCTTTTGGCGGATGACAATAAGGATTTTTGCGACATCATCGTCGATCATTTGAATAAACAGGAGGACATTACTGTGGTGGCAGTTGCCATGGACGGTATTGATGCCATGAATAAAATCAGAGATACGCACCCAGATGTTGCCGTGATTGATGGCATTATGCCCCGTCTGGATGGGCTTGGCGTTCTGGAACGACTGCAAAAAATGGAGGAAGACGATCGCCCGATTACAATCATTCTTTCCGCGCTGAGTCAGGACAAGGTGGTGCAGAAGGCACTGGACTTGGGTGCAAGCTACTACATGGTGAAGCCCTTTGACATGGACGCGCTGACACAGCGGATTCGCCAGCTGATGCAGGAGCAGAAGCCGCTTCTGAAAGCCATTGCCCCCATTGCTGCAAACACTGCCGTGTATGACCTGGAAACGAAGGTGACGAATATTCTGCATGAAATCGGCGTGCCGGCACATATTCGCGGCTATCATTACATGCGCGAGGCAATCATCATGAGTGTTAACGATATGGATGTGCTGAATTATATCACGAAGGAGCTGTATCCCTCCATCGCAAAAAAATGCAACACCACACCGAGCCGTGTGGAGCGTGCCATCCGCCATGCGATTGAGGTTGCATGGAACCGCGGGAAGGTGGATGCGATTGATGCACTGTTCGGCTACACAATCAATAACCATAAGGGCAAGCCGACCAATTCGGAATTTATTGCACTGATTGCAGACAGACTGCGGCTGGAAATGAAGGCAAGCTGAAAAACGAGAACAAAAAAGGCACAGCATGAAAAGCATCATGCCATGCCTTTTTTTATTTCTCTAATGCCTCCATAGCGGCAAAGAACATATCGAAGGGGTCATCCCAGCCATCCAAAGGCTGTACGGCACTGCCATTACAGCTACGGAACAGGTTGCAGAAAAATTCCTCCTGCTCGGAAAACAAACCACCCACAGTCAACGGAAAGCCCTCTGCGGTGCAAAGCTCACACAGCGCCAAGGCAGGGTCCTTCGCATCCTTCACTGCCCAGATGCGTTTACGCAGCTCCGCATCTTCTCTTGCCTTTTGCAGCAGCTTATATAATTGCTCATTCATACAAATCCCCCATTTCTCTTTTGTTCTAGCTATAGAGTAGTATAGCACCAATTTTTTTTGATGAAAATATTTTTTCAAAAAAAGATACCAACAAGCAATGCAAGCAGATGTACCGCGATGCAGAGCAGCATACCGACCACAGTCGGCAAAAGAAAGCTGACCCCCGTCCAGAGCAGACTGCCGGTTTCCTTACGGATGGTCAGAAGCGTAGTGGCGCAGGGGAAATGGTTCAGCGAGAAAAGAATCACGCAGACCGCCGTTACCCATGTCCAGCCATTGGCGGCGAGGATGGCACCTGCCTGTGCAATGCCCTCCGCCTCTACCAGCGTGCCGCTTTGACTATAGACCATCAGAAGGATAGGGATGACGATTTCATTCGCAGGAATCCCAAGCAGAAATGCCATAAGAATTACGCCCGAAAGCCCCATGCACGCGCCAAGCGGCTCCAAGACGGTTGCCATGCCATACAGGAGCGTATGCCCATTCACCATGATATTCTGGCAAAGCCAGATAACTGCGCCGGCAGGGATGGCAACCGTCACCGCTCTGGCGAGTACAAAAATCGTTCTGTCCAGCATACTGCGGACAATCACCTCCCCCAGCTTCGGGCGGCGATACGGCGGCAGCTCCAGAACAAAGGCGGACGGCACACCGCGCAGTATGGTTTTGCTCAGCAGAAAGGAAGCCAGCAGCGTAATACTGACGGCAAGCACAATCAGAAGGAACACGAAGCCGCCTGCGGCAACAGGATTTCCCCCTGCGAAGAAGAAGCCCGAAAGAAGAATCAGCGTTGGGAAACGCCCATTGCAGGGAACGAAGCAGTTCGTGAGAATGGCAATCAGGCGTTCTCTTGGGGATTCGATGATGCGGCAGGCTGTGACCCCTGCGGCATTGCAGCCAAAGCCCATGCACATTGTCAATGCCTGCTTCCCATGTGCGCCTGCCTTCCGGAACAGCCCATCGAGATGAAAGGCGATGCGCGGCAGAAGCCCAAAATCCTCAAGCAGGGTAAACAGCGGAAAAAAAATCGCCATGGGCGGCAGCATGACCGCCACAACCCAGCTGAGTGTGAGCCAGACTCCATCTAAAAGCAGGCTTTCCAGCCAAAAAGGCGTTTGCAGAAAAGCCAAGCCCTGCCGCAGAACCGCGCCGCACCTGCGAAACCACTGCATAAGAAATTCGGACGGTACATTTGCCCCTGCCACCGTAATCCAAAATACGCCGCCCAGCAGGAGTAGCATAAGAGGAATACCCGTTTTCGGGGAAAGCAGGATTTTATCCATGCGCTCGGTGCGGCTGTCGCGTTCCTCTTTTTTCTGCACCACTGCATCGCAGAGTTCCTTTGCGCGAGAAAGGAAGGCCAGGGAGCGCTTTTCCTGAAATTCCGCGGAACGATAGCCGATTTCCGTTTCAGGGGTAAAGGCATCCCAATCAACGCCTATGGGCCGGATGGATTTTCGCCCTTCTGCCACCGCAAGGAGCATTTCCTTGAGCTCCCGCAGACCTACGCCCTGCCTTGCCGCCATTTTGATCACAGGCACACCCGTCAGCTTTTCCAGACGCGCATCATCTACAGAAATACCCCTTTTTTCCGCTTCATCGGTGAGATTCAGGCAGAAAATCACGTTTTCCGTCAGCTCCATAATTTGCAGACCCAAGGGCAGATTGCGTTCCAGAGAGGTTGCATCCAGAACCACAAGGACAATGTCCGGCTGCTCATAGCAGATAAAATCCTTAGCAGCGCGCTCCTCGGCACATTCAGAAAACAGGGAATAAATGCCCGGCAGGTCATACAGCTTCGCCTGCCATGCGCCAAATGAAAATTCCCCGACTGCATTGCCGACGGTCTTCCCTGCCCAGTTGCCCGTATGCTGCTTCAGCCCGGTCAGCGCATTGAAAACGGTGCTTTTCCCCGTATTGGGGTTGCCTGCCAAAGCAATCCGCAGGCGTGTTTTCTCTGGCATCCTACATCCCCTCCTCCACAAAAATACGCGCGGCATCGGCATCGCGCAGGGCAATCAGCGTATCCTTCACCCGATACACTCGTGTGCCGCCGCCTGCACATTCATACAGCGGCAAAACCCGACTGTCTCGGAAAAAGCCCAGATCAAACAGACGCAGATAGCCTTCTCCCCGTACCTCCTGCACGAAGCAAGGACATTCCACAGGAATTTCCGTCAGCTTCTTGGGCATATCCATTCCTCCTTCAAGGGTTTGATATATTCAATATATCCGAAGGAGGCGGTTCGGGTGCTTGTCAAAGGGATTCTCTTGATTGTAAACCGTTTTATTTTTTATCGTTGACAATAAAGTTCGCCTATGTTATACTTCCAAAAAACGGAGGTAAAAAACATGAATACAACAACAATGCAACAAAACAAAACAAGAGATATTGTCTTTATCGGGATTTTCGCCGCACTGATTGCCATCTGCTCGTGGATTTCCATTCCCACAACCGTCCCCTTCACTTTGCAGACGATGGGTGTTTTTACGGCAGTCGGGCTTCTGGGCGGCAAGCGCGGCAGTCTTGCAGTTCTTGTCTACATCCTGCTGGGTCTGGTAGGTCTGCCTGTATTTGCAGGCTTTTCCGGCGGTGTCGGCGTTCTGTTCGGCACAACAGGCGGCTATATTATCGGCTTTCTGGCATCCGCTCTGCTGATGTGGGGCATAGAGACTGTCTGCGGCAGAGGTAAAATTGTGCTTGCCGTTTCCATGGTACTTGGTCTGGTAGTCTGCTACGCTATCGGGACGCTCTGGTTTATGGCGGTTTACGCAAAAACCTCCGGCGCAGTTGGCTTGGGTACCGTTCTGGGATGGTGCGTCATTCCTTTCATTATCCCCGATCTGATTAAAATTGCAGTTGCCCTTTTCCTGACAGACCGCTTTCGGAAGGTGATTGCATGAAAAATATAGAAATAAAGCTGCGGGCACATCATGGGATGTGCCTTGCTTTCTTTGAGGGAAAGGGCTACAGTGCCGGCTTTACTGCCCACATGGCGCGGATTCTGGAATATTTGGAGCAGGAAAACCCAACCGTTACAGTTGTTGCGGAGGCAGACTGCATTTGCGGCGGCTGCCCCAACCTGACGGACGGGCGCTGCCGGAAAGCAGCTTTGGTGGAACATTATGACAAAGCAGTGCTTGCTTTATGCGGCATGGGGGAACGCAGCAGCTTGCCCTGGCGAGAATTTGCGGCACGCGTGGCAGAATATATTCTTTCCCAAGGGAAGCGGAGAGACATCTGCGGCGGCTGTCAATGGAGCAGCATCTGCAAAGAAAAAGAGGCTCTGTACCGTCTGTGATTTCTATGGTAGGATAAACAAGAGGTGATACTATGACAAAGGACGCAGTTCTTGCGATTTTGAGAAAAGAAAACGATTACATTTCAGGGGAACACATCAGCCGACTTCTTGGCGTGAGCCGCGCGGCGGTCAACACTGCCGTAAAAGCATTGCGCGCGGAGGGCTATGAGATTTCCTCCTCGACAAATAAGGGCTACCATCTGGATGCCGTACCGAACAGCATTTCCGCGCAGGAGCTTGCCGCCTATCTGGATGAAGCACGCATGCAGACGGTGGAATGCCTGGCTTCTGTGGATTCGACCAACAACCGTCTGCGTGAGCTGGCACTTGCGGGCGCACCAAACGGGCAGGTGGTGCTTGCCAACGAGCAGACACAGGGAAAAGGCAGGCGTGGGCGCGCCTTTGCTTCTCCGCAGGATAACGGAATTTATCTTTCCATCCTCTTTCATCCCGACACCCTGCCGACGGATATCGTGGAAATTACGGCATGGACGGCGGTTGCCACAAATAATGCCATCGAGGAGGTCTGCGGCGTGCGTGCAGGCATCAAATGGGTAAATGATTTAGTCATCGACCGCAAAAAAATCTGCGGGATTCTGACGGAAATGTCTGTGGAAAGCGAAAGCGGCTATATTCAGTACCTCATCATCGGGATTGGCATTAACGTGAACGGACAGGCGGAGGACTTCCCCGCAGAAATCCGAAGCACTGCCACTTCTCTTGCAATGGAAACAGGGAAAACCCATTCGCGCGCAAAGCTTGCCGCCGCACTGATTCGGGAGCTGGACAGCATGTGCCGGGCATGGCCGAAGGAAAAAACGGAATATCTGGAGGCCTACCGCAGGGACAACATCACAACGGGAAAGGAAATCACCGTTGTACGCGGTACAGAGGAAGCACCTGCCTTTGCGGTTGCCATCGGGGATGATTTTTCGCTGCGGGTACGCTATGCCGATGGACGAAGCGAGGCACTTTCCAGTGGAGAAATCAGCATTAAGGGACTATATCATTAAAATCACACAAAAAAGCCTTCCATTTTCATGGAAGGCTTTTCGTATATAGCCCTTTGCCAAACAGCGGAAGGGTTCGGGAAATGAAGCGTCGTCCCGAATGTTCTGTCTTAACAAGTCGAAAGCCTGCTTTCGACTTATACTCTTTCTTTGAACACATCTACCATGTCCAGCTTTTCCCAAGGCAAATCCAGATCGGTTCTGCCAAAGTGCCCATAAGCCGCTACCTGCTTATAGATGGGTCTCTTCAAATCGAAATTCTTGATGATTGCCGCAGGACGCAGGTCGAAGTTTTTCTTTACGATTTCTGTGATTTCTTCATCGGAAAGCTTGCCTGTGCCATAGGTATTTACCAGAATGGAAACGGGCTGTGCCACGCCGATTGCGTACGCAAGCTGTACCTCACATTTTCTTGCAATGCCGCTGGCAACGATATTTTTCGCAACGTGTCTTGCCGCATAGCAAGCGGAACGGTCAACCTTTGTGGGGTCCTTACCGGAGAATGCGCCGCCGCCGTGTGCCGCATAGCCGCCATAGGTATCCACGATAATCTTTCTGCCTGTCAGACCGGAGTCACCCATAGGGCCGCCGATCACAAATCTGCCTGTGGGGTTGATGTAATATTTTGTATTTTCATCCAGCAGAGAGGCAGGGATTACCTTCTTCACTACATTTTCAATGATATCCCGTTCAATCTGGCTATGCTCCACATCGGGATCATGCTGAGAGGACACAACAACGGTATCCACTCTTACGGGTGTATCGTCCTCATATTCCACTGTCACCTGTGCCTTGCCATCGGGGCGCAGATATGCCAGTGTACCGTTTTTACGCACCTCTGCCAGTCTTCTTGTCAGCTTATGGGACAGGGAAATAGGCAGGGGCATCAGCTCCTCTGTTTCATCGCAGGCAAAGCCGAACATCATGCCCTGATCGCCGGCACCTGTATCAAATTCGCTGTCGTCCGCGCCTGTTTTGTTTTCCAGAGAATGGTCAACGCCCAGTGCGATATCGGGGGACTGTCCGTGGATAGCTGTCAGAACGGAGCAGGTTTCGCTGTCGAAGCCGTATTTTGCTCTGGTGTAGCCGATTTCTGTCAAGGTTTCTCTGACGATTTTTTCAACATCAACATAAGCCTCTGTTGTAATTTCACCCATAACCATAATCATGCCTGTTGTGGTGCAGGTTTCGCAGGCAACACGGGAATTGGGGTCCTTTGCCAAAAGTGCGTCCAGCACGCCGTCGGAAATCTGGTCACAGATTTTATCGGGATGTCCCTCTGTAACAGATTCGGATGTAAATAATCTTCTGCTCATTTTTTGTTCTCCTTTTTTACACAAATGTTTAGTGACTGTGAATAAAGTTTTCTAAGGAGAGACGTGTTTGCATTGTTTTTCCGAAAGCCTTTCTTGCTTCTTCTTCAACAAAAGAAAGCCCCGCAGGGCTTTTACATCAATCTCATCTTCCGCAATGCCGCGGGGGAATTAGCACCGATGCGTTTCCGCCGGTTGCCGGGTGTCACAGGGCCCTGTCCCTCAACCACTCTTGATAAGTCCTTTATTCACTTCCTGTTGTATTTTATCGGGAAAATGGATGTCTGTCAATAAAAAATCCGCTGATTCGGGCAATTCCCACAAATTGCATAGGACACTGCCGCAAAACAGCAGAAAAACAAGACAGTTTTACATCATATCTTTTTTGCTCAGCCTGCGATTTTCTTTGCCAGAAGCGCCGCCGCTGCTTCCAGACCGTCTAAATCGTCACCATCAAAGCGGCCGCTGACGGGGCTGTCGATATCCAGAACGCCAAGCACCTCTCCTGCATCATTCAGCAATGGCACAACTATTTCTGCATTGGAATTGCAGTCACAGGCAATATGTCCGGCGAAGCAATGCACATCTGCTACCAGCTGTGTGCGTTTTTCCGCCCAGCCTGTGCCGCAGACCCCCTTGCCATAGCCGATTCTGCTGACCGCAGGCTTACCCTGAAAAGGCCCAAGCACAAGCTCCTCACCCTTTACCATGTAAAAGCCAACCCAGTTAATGTCCTTGAGCGCGATGCCCAGAACCGCAGACGCATTCGCAAGAATTGCTGTTTCGTCTGTTTCGTTCTCCGTATATTTTTCAAGCTGTTCCTTCAAAAGCGCGTAAAAAGCACCTTTTTCCGCAGGATATTCCACAGGGATATATGCCATAACAAATCCTTCCTTTCTGCTTTCTCTTTTGTTTTTTATAATTTTTATATCGGAAACCACAGGCATCTGTCAAGAAAAATTTTTCTATTCTTCCTCTTTTCTCAAAAGGGGCAAAAGCACCTCGCCCCATGCCGCAGAGAGCCGCTCCAGATTCCATGCCGCATTGGCAGGGCTGGTCGAGGGAAGCTGCACCGCAGAAATCCCCAATCGCTCCTCCTGATATTTTCGATATAATTTATAGGACGTGCCGCCGTTGCAGAGGATAGCGACCCTGCCTGTAACGGCAAGAATCCGCTCCAAATCGGCAGGCTCCACATTTTTAATGCTGCTGTCACTGCTCCCGATGATATCACAGCTATGAATCACATCATGCAAAGCAATATGGTTGCGCAGCAGCAGTGCCTTCTTTTCCGCAATGCTTTGGGGAACCCTCTCGCCCGTCACTGCCGCAAGCATTTTCCAGAAGCGATTCTGCGGATGTCCGTAATAAAAGCCAACCTCACGAGATTTCTTAGAGGGGGCTGTCCCCAGAATCAGCACCCTGCAATCTGCATCGCAGACGGGGGCAAATTCCTGCGTCACTCGCTCCCAGTGCTTTTCGTTTTTTTCGGTTTTCGCTGTTTTCTCCTTCTTCATGCAATCAGTCCTCTTTCAGCCAGCTTGCCGCATCCAGTGCGTGATAGGTAATCAGGATGGAGGCACCTGCGCGCTTCATGGCAATCAGATTTTCCATAACAATCCGCTTTTCCTCTATCCAGCCCTGCTGTGCCGCCGCCTTCACCATGGCATACTCGCCGCTGACGTTATAGACGGCAATGGGTAAATCAAAGCGATTTGCCGCCGCTTCGACCACATCCAGATACGCAAGGGCAGGCTTGATGATATAAAAATCTGCGCCCTCCTCGATATCATCCGCAATTTCACGCAGGGCTTCCTTTTTATTGCAGACATCCATCTGATAGGAGCGTCTGTCCCCAAACTGCGGTGCGGAATGTGCCGCATCCCGAAAGGGGCCGTAATAGCCGGAGGCAAATTTCGCGCTGTACGCCATGATGGGGATATGCAGAAGGCCCGCTTCATCCAGAGCATGACGAATTGCCGCCACGCGCCCGTCCATCATATCCGAAGGGGCGATGATATCCGCGCCTGCCTGCGCGAGCGTAACGCTCATTTTCGCCAGAAGGGGCAGGGTTTCATCATTTAAAATATGCTCTCCTGCAACCAGACCGCAATGCCCATGCGAGGTATATTCGCAAAGGCAAACATCCGCAACCACAAGCAGAGAGGGATACTTCTTTTTGATATGGCGAATGGCTCTCTGGGTGATGCCGTCCGGAGCATACGCCTGCGAGCCGACCGCATCCTTTTCCTTGGGAATCCCGAAAATCAACACGCCTGAAATGCCGCTTGCCGCCACCTCTGCGAGCATTTCATCCATGCGGTCAACGGAATATTGGAACACGCCCGGCATAGAAGGAATCGGATTTTTGATATTCTCCCCTTCTATCACAAAAATGGGGTAAATCATCTCCTCTGCGGAAATTCTGGTTTCGCGCACCAGCCTTCGCATGGCTTCTGAGCCGCGCAGTCTTCTGAATCTTCTCATTTGTCCGTCTCCTTTTCGGTTGTTTTTGTTTTGCTTGCTTCTTCCAAAATCACCTTTATGATGCCGTCCACGTTGAAGGTCTGCGCCGTCAGAGCAGGAAAATCTCCATAGGACGCAAGCGTTTTCGCGGTAGAGGTACCGATGCAGACCGCCGTTGTGCCTTGGGGCATTGTGCCGCCCTGTGCAAAAAAGCCGCGCACGCCCGAGCCGCTCGCAAAGGTGATAAAATCCATTTCCTTGGCTGCTTCATGGGTAAAGCGGCGTTTTTCGGCATCAATGGCAATGTCATATAATTTTACATCTGTGTATTGCTTCTTTTCTTTTGCTAAAATCTCCGTCAGGACAGGAGAACCCTGCGCCGCACGGAGAATCAGAATTTTTTCATCCGCACCGACTACACTGCAAAGCCCCTTCGCAAGGCTTTCCACATCGTAGGTTTTGGGGAGAAAGGCGGGATAAATGCCGCGCTTTTCCAGAGCGGCGGCTGTGCCTGTGCCGATGACGGCAAACCGCAGCTGCGCCAGTGTGCGGATGTCGATTCTCCGCTTTTGCAGCGCTTGAAAAAAAATTTCAACCCCGTTAGGGCTTGTGAATACCGCCCATGTATCGGCAGTGATGCCCTGCAATGCCTGTTCTAAGGCTTCATTTTCCCAATCGGGAACGAGAGTGGCGTAATCCAGCTCCGTGACAGTCGCACCCAATTCCTCTAAGCGGTTCCTGAGCTTCTTCGTGATGGATTTTGTGCCGGTTACGCCGATTTTCACGCCGTATAGGGGATACTCGATTGTGCCCGAAAGCTGCATTCCTGCCGTTTCGCCAATCACGATGACGGCAGGGGCGGCGAGATTGGCTTTTCTTGTTTTCGCTGCCAGATTGCACAGCTTCGCGCGGACAACCCGCTGCTTAGGGGTTGTTCCCCTGGAAATGACAGCCGCAGGGGTATCGGCAGGCTTGCCGCCCTGCAATAAGCCGTTTGTGATTTCCTCCAGATGATGCAGACCCATCAGAAAAACAAGCGTGCCCTTCAGCTTAGCAAGGGTATCTATCTGTTCCGTCAGCGTTTCTGCACCATCCGCCGCGGTATGCCCTGTGATAACATGAAAGCTGCGTGCCGTTTTCCGATGGGTCACGGGAATCCCTGCCGCCGCAGGCACCGCAACCGCAGAGCTTACACCCGAAACCACCTCATACGGGATGCCTGCCGCCTGCAAAGCAAGCACCTCCTCGCCCCCTCTGCCGAACACGAAGGGATCGCCGCCCTTCAGCCGCACAATCATTTTTCCCTCCTGTGCCTTGGCAACAAGCAGGGCATTGATTTCCGCCTGCGGCATAGAATGTCTGCCATAACGCTTGCCGACAAAAAGCCTTTCGCAATCCGTCCGGGTTTCCTCCAGAAGCTCTGCGGATGCAAGGTCATCATACAGCACCGTATCGCATTTTTGCAGTAGCCGCAGACCCTTCCATGTAATCAAATCGGGATTGCCACAGCCTGCACCGACCAGATAAACCGTTCCGCTCATTTCCGCAACCTCCCGACTACCTCCGCCGCCAGCTGTAAGCGCGCCGCAACGGGAGCCTTGCCCTCGGCATAGCCTTCTCCATACATGGCACGCAGACGGATGGCTTCACCTTCAATTTCCGCAAACGCCGCCACAGGCGCACTGCAATCCGCACCCAAAAGCCGCAGCACCGCGCGCTCCGTTTCAAAAATATACTGCGTTTCAGGGTGGGTTATTGTGCCGACAAGAGAGGACAATTCCCGTTTGCCCTCGGCAACGATGATCCCCTGACATGCCGCAGGGAGAAATTCCTCAGGGGAAAGAACGCGGAAGGCATAGCCATCCGCTTCGGTGATGCCCATACGGTCAAGCCCTGCCTTGGCAAGGAGAATGGCATCATATTCCCCATCCTTCAGCTTTTGCAGACGCGTCTGAATATTGCCGCGAATGAGCCGACATTCTGCCCAGGGGAAAACCTTTGCCGCGCACTGCTCCCGACGAAGGCTGCCCGTGCCGATGATTTTACAAGCCTCAGCTTTTTTCCCCTTCGGCATGATAAGCACATCCCGCGGGTCATCCCGTTTGAGCACGCCGATGATTTCCAGACCATCTGCCAGAAGCACCGGCAAATCCTTGCCGCTGTGGATGGCAATGTCAATTTCATCGCGCAGAAGCATTTCTTCAAATTCGGACGCAAAAACGCCCTTCCCCTGATTACTGATTGCCCAGAGGGGCTTGTCCAAAATCAAATCCCCTCTTGTGTGGAAGGGGACAATTTCGGTTTCCAAGGTCGGATGCGCCTTTGCCAATGCCGCCAATGCCATTTCCGTCTGTCTGGCGGAAAGCAGGCTTTTTCTTGTGCCGACTCTCAGCTTTTTCATTGCTCCCCCTCCTTTCTTATGATTTCCTCAATTTCTGCTTGGGATACATTTCCGTTTTTTTCTAAGGCAAGGCAGAAAATATACCGCAGCACCTGTTCTCTTTTTCCGCTGTCTGCAAAGGCTGCCTTCACGCGACCGCGCACCGCAGCCATAAGCTCTATCACATCGGCAAAGCCTGCGGGGATAGCCTCCTCCATCTGCTCGCGGATGAAGCGCGCCGCTAAGGGGCTTGCGCCTCCTGTGGAAAAGCCTGCGACAAATGCGCCCCGCTTCACCAGTGCCGGAAAGAAAAAGCTGCACCTTTCGGCATCATCCACAATATTGACAGGGATATGCTTTGCGTGACAGACAGCAGCAATCCTCGCGTTGACAGCCTTGCAATCTGTTGTGCCGATGACAAAGCACATATCCTCTACATCCTCTGCCTGAAATTCTTTGCGAATGCGGCAGATGCCCTCTGTCTGCTCGATTTCCGCACAAAAAGAAGGAGAAACCACCGTTATCTCCACGCCAAAGGGCAGCAATTTTTCAATTTTTCTGAAAGCAACCGTTCCGCCGCCCACAACCAGACAGCGTTTCTGCCCAATCTCCACAAAAAAGGGAAAATAACTCATACTTCTCCTCCGCTCGATTCTTCTCTCTCATTGATTCAGAATCTTAGTATACACCTTTTTCACATGATTTCAAAGCAAAGAATCTCTTTCATTTCTTCCGCAGGCTGCGCAGATATGCCTTATCCTCCGCCGAAACACGATAGGACTCACACGCCTTCTGAATGAACTTACGGAATACCCAAGCATCCAGATGATGATGAGAAAGATACGCCCTGCAGGTGTCCCTGTCCTTCGCCCAAGCCGTTGCCAGCAGCCACGCCTGTCCCATGCGGACATAATACTGCTCGGATTGGACGGCATCTGTCCGCTCCAGCACCGCCGGAAGATATGCAGGGGTGAGATAATAATTGAGCATCAGAATCAGCCCGACGCGCACCGCCCACGGATTTTCGGAAGCCAGATACCTTTTGATATGCTCGAAAAATTCCGCCTCATGCCCCTTGATTCGCTTTTTCAAGGAGGCGCAGAAGCTATCGCAATGCGCCCAGTTTTCGACAATCGTTTCCGTATAGGTGTCACAATAGGGCAGAAATTCCGCATAGGAAACAGGCAGTGCCGCCGCCACCAAGCCATAGAGCAGGCGTTCCTCATAGGTTCCTCTGCCACAGATACGCAGAAAGCCCACGCCGTCCTCCTTGGCGATTTCTGCCGCTATTTTCCGCAGAAGGGGCGCGCGCAGACCAATGACGGGCAAATCTGAGCGGAGCAGCTTTGTATGAAACTGCCGATAGGCTTCCTCCTGCTGTGCATACAATTCCCTGCGGAACGCGTCATAGCGTTCCTGTGTCCAATGCTCCATGCTCCCGTCCTCCCTTGACTGATCTCGTAATCCTTTTCATTGCCTGCTCATATTTTCGGATTCTGGCAAAATCCTTCTCTGTCGGGTTAGGGATGCGTCTGATATCCAGATTATCCTGCAAATCGGCATACTTCACTCTCGCCGCCAGCGCATTTTCGCAGATGCGCGCAATATACTCCATGTAATCCTCCTTTTGCCCACGCGTCAGGCAGCACACCGCCTGCACGATTTCCTCCGGAAAGCCCGCACACCGCAGATCTGCTGCGGTCAAAGCGGTATCCTCCAGCGTATCATGCAAAAGGGCAACGATTTTTTCCTTTTCCCCCTCGCAGGCAAGCATCACCCGAATGGGATGGAGGATATAGGGCGCACCGCCCTTATCGACCTGCCCCGTATGCGCTTTTGCCGCCAGAATCAACGCCTTTTCCAACATAGCTCTCTCCTCCCTTCCGACTTCACTCATCTTAGTATAATATCGGAAAAAATCGCTGTAAAGGCAAACTTTCCGCAGCTTGGAGGTATCTATAAAATGTAGTGAAAATTTAATAAATTCTTCAAAGTTTTTAGCCGAAAAATATGATATGATATCTTTAAGAAATCGTATTTGAAATCACCGAAAAGGAGGGAACACCTTATGATTTATTACTTCAGCGGAACAGGCAATTCCTATGCTGTGGCAAAAAAGCTTGCCGAAGCTCTGGGGGAGGAATTGACGGATATTGCAGAAGCGGTCAAAGCAGGCAATTACAGGCATACTATGCTACAGGGGGAACGATTGGGCTTTGTCTTTCCCGTTTACGCATGGGCTCCTCCGCAAACGGTGACGGATTTTGTGAAAAATCTGGAGCTTTATTACAGCGGTGATCCCTATCTTTTCGCTGTCTGCACCTGTGGTTCTTCCGCAGGGGAGACCATTGACCTTCTGCGGAAGGCATTGCAGGAAAACGGGCTTACCTTGGACAGCGGCTTTTCCGTTGTGATGCCGGACAGCTTTACGGTGCTTTTTGATGCAGGGACGAAGGCAGCGCAATATGCGCTTCTGGAAAAAGCAGACAGGACACTGGACAACATCCTGCGTGCCATCCGGCTGAACTGGAGCAATTTCTTCCGTGTGAAGAAAGGAAGGGGCGCAGGAGTGCTAAGTAAAATCGTCAATCCTGCGTTTCGTAGAGGGCTGAAAACAAAGCCTTTTTATGTAACGGAGAGCTGCAGCCACTGCGGTCTATGCGAAAGGGTCTGCACCAGCGGCTGCATTCGGCTGACGGCAGGAATTCCTGTCTGGACAGAAAAGCGCTGCAATATGTGCATGGCATGCGTGAACCGCTGTCCCCAAACGGCAATCCAATATGGCAAAGGCACCACCAAGCGGGGACGTTATGTTCACCCGATCTATCAGAACCGAAAGGGGGAATCTGAATGAGAATGAAACGTATGCTGGCTTTTCTTCTGATGGGCATACTGTTGCTCTCTTGTGGATGCAGCGCAAACAGCAGCAGCTTTTCTTTACTGAACCGCAAAAAGACACTGGAGCTGACAGAGAAGGGTGTCTCCTACTGGGCGCAGTATCTGGAGCAGCAGGAGGTCGGCAAGCCACAGGATTTGGTGGAGCAGGAAGATCACCTTTCCTATCTGCTGCAATATCCCGAAATCGGGAAGGAAAGGATTGATGCACGCATTTCGGAAATCGTGACGGAAATTCGCAATGCCTTTGATGCGGAATTTACCCCGACAGATGAGGCCGGAAAAGAGAAAAAAAAGACAGATGCAATTCTGTATCTGGGCTATGAAAGCTATCTTGCGAAGGAAAATCAGCTGAGTCTGGTGTTCTTTGAAACACATGAGGCAAATGGCGCGCTTTCGCCGCACACACAAATTCAGGTGTTCCATTTTGATCTGGAAAAGGATGCAGAGGTAACGGCGGAAAGCCTGCAAGGGGACAGCTTTGCGAAAAATGCTTCTGCCTACACGGAAAAATACTTCACAACGACAGAGCCTTATAAAAACGGTATCTTTGGCAACTACAAAACCCTGCTTGCACCCGACGCAGGACGGTTTGACCGCTTTGCGCTCACGAAGGACGGCGTATTGTTTTATTTCGACCGCTATGACCTTTTCCCCGGCAGCTACGGCGTGGTGCGCCTGACGATTCCGTATGTGGAAATGCAGAAGAAAATCGAAGAACCGAAAAAGGAAACTCCCGTTCCCAAGGAAATCCGCAACAAAAAAATGGTTGCGCTGACCTACGATGACGGCCCGAACCCCAAGGCAACCAATGCCATTCTGGATGTTCTGGAGAAATATGACGCACGGGCAACCTTCTTTGATCTTGGCAGTCTGGTGGAAAAATATCCCGATGTGGTGAAGCGCGAGGAGGCGCTCGGCTGTGAGGTTGGCAGTCATTCCTACGATCATAAGAATTTTAATAAGCTGACCAATGCAGAAATTGCGGCAGATGTGCAGAAAACCGCCGCCGCCTTCCGCAAGGTGCTTGGCAGAGACCCTGCCATCTTCCGTCCGCCCTACGGCAACTGCAAGGACAGCGTAAAAAAACAGCTGCCGATGTCCATCTACCTCTGGTCGATTGATACGCTCGACTGGAAAAGCAGAGATGCCAAGGCGATTGTGGATGTGGTGAAATCCGCCGGAAATCTGGATGGGAAGGTCATCCTGATGCACGGCATTTACGGCTCTACCGCAGAGGCAACGGCAACCCTTGTGCCTTATCTGCAAAAGCAGGGCTATGAGCTTGTGACTGTTTCCGAGCTGGTGGAGGCAAAGCACGGGGAAACACCCCAGAAGGGGAAGATTTACGGATATTCCTATTTTAAATAAATAAAGAAGCGTGTGAAAAATATTCTTTTCATACGCTTCTTTATTTTTATCTTCTAATCCAAACAAAACCTTTACCCAGCAGCGGAAAGGTTTGGGAAACAAACCCGTTTCCCAAACGGAATCCACAGAGGGGGCTTTGCCCTCTCGAGGAAAACAGTAGGTTTCAAGGCTTTTAGCCGATGGAACCTATCTGTTTATTCCTCTGTTTTAACAAGTCGAAAACCTGTTTTCGACTTAATTTTTTATGCAATGCTTTTATGCTGCCATCTTTTTCCACGATAGCGGATGATGAAAAGAACGGCACGCACTGCCCAGTCAATGGTCATGGCAATCCAAACACCCAGAACGCCCATGCCCATTCTGACAGCAATAATATAGCTGAAGGCAATACGGAATACCCACATGGAGATAATCGACAAAATCATGCAGAACTTTACATCACTGGCGGCACGCAGCGTATTCGGCAGAGTAAACGCTTCGGGCCAGATGAGCATACAGCAGATACCATGATACCAGATAATCTGTTTTGTAAAGGTCATTGCGTCATCGGAAAGGTTATACAGGTGCATGATGCCGGGCAACGCCACAAGCGTGGTGACGCTGAAAACGATAATCAGAATATGCACCAGCTTCAGAATCTTACGGGTATAATATCTTGCCGCTTCATAATCCCCTGCCCCGACGCAGCGAGAGCAGACGGTAATCACCGCCATGCCGACGGACATCCCCGGAAGCACCTGAAAGGTTGCAATGATATTGGAAACGGCATTCGCCGCAATCGCCGCCGTGCCGAAGCCTGTAATCATGCTCAGCACCATGATTTTCCCCAGCTGAAACATCCCGTTTTCCAGACCATTGGGAATACCAATATAGGCAATCTTTTTCAGCATACCGAAATCCAGCTTAAAGGAAAACGGACGCTCCAGATGCAGCAGATGCTCCGGAGAGCAAAGCAGAAAAATGATTGCAACAGCGGAAATGACACGGGAAACAAGCGTCGAGGTTGCCGCACCCGCAACCCCCATGCCAAAGCCGAAAATCAGGATGGCATTGCCGCCCACATTGATGGCGTTCATCATCATGGAGAGATACATCGGCACCTTGGAATTGCCCATAGTACGAAATACTGCCGCACCTGCGTTATACAAGGCAATAAAAGGGATGGAGGCGGAAACGATGAGAAGATACGTTTTGGATGCCTCCATTACATTCGCCTCAATGGCACCGAACACCCGATGCAGGATGAGGTTTCTTGCCAGATACAGCCCAATCATAATGCAGATCGCAAACAACGCCGTAAACAGGATAAGCTGATTGACTGCCCTATTTGCTTTTTCATGCTTATTCTGCCCCAAATATTGTCCCATAACAACAGCGCCGCCTGTTGCGAGAGCTGCAAACAAATAAATCAGCAGAATGAAAATATTATCCACCAAAGAGACACCCGAAACTGCATGCTCCCCTACCGTTGCAACCATAATGGAGTCGGACATACCAACCAGAATAGCCAGAAACTGCTCGATAATCATGGGAGCAATCAAGCGCTTTAGGGCGCGATTGGAAAAATAATACGGTTTTTCTTTGATTGCCGCTAAATCCACGGTCATTCCTCCTTTGTACGCTTCATTTTAAATTTCTTTTCTTCTTTATAAATAGTTATAAATAAATTTTTACAAACAAAAAGAGAAGCCACACCTTTTTGCAAAGAGTGACTCTCCTTCGTTCTGTTGTCTTTTTCTTATAATTCTTCGTTTTCCTGCACCGGCTTTACAGGCAGACCATCCTTTAATTGATGCTCATGCATATCCTCACCGCTATAGTACATTTCGTTGATTTTGTAGAGCAGGGTCATAAGGCTGTCCGTCAGGTGTACATTTTCCACCAAAACATCATCGGGAACCTGCAAATCCACATGGCTGAAGTTCCACATGCCCTTTACGCCCCATTTTGCCAGATCATTTGCAACCTTCACCGCCTGCGAACGAGGAAGGGTAAGAATGGCAACATCCACGGGGTTATTTTTGACATACTCCTCCATCTGGTCGATATCATAAACCTCGACACCGCGAATAGTCATCCCAATCAGACGGGGATTGATATCAAAGACTGCCTTGATGACGAAACCACGCTTCTCAAAATTGGTATAGTTCACCAGAGCCTGTCCGATATTGCCGCCGCCAATGACAATCATATTATACAATCGATCCAGACCTAAAATCTTTTTTATTTCATTGTAAAGGTATTCCACATTATACCCATAGCCCTGCTGCCCAAAGCCGCCGAAATTGTTCAAATCCTGACGAATCTGGGAGGCAGTGATATTCATTTTTGCGCTGAGTTCTTTTGAGGAAATGCGAGTAATATCACTTTCCAGCAGGTCGCCTAAGTAACGGTAGTATCTGGGCAATCTGTTGATTACTGCCGGTGAGATCTTCTTTTCGCTGTCCATATATTCCAAATCCTCTCGTTTTAGGATGCCTCCGTAAAAGAAAACGAACTGCAAATACAGCTATTTTTTTCTACTTCAGGATAATTTTAGTATAGCACTCCTGTTATTTTATTGTCAACAATAACTCTTTTAATCTATTGTATTTTCTGCTATCATAAGAGCAGACAATGAAACACAAATGGAGGTTGTATCAATGATACTTGCATGCAGACAATTACACAAGGCATACGGCATCGATGTGATTCTGGAAAAAATCACCTTCCATATCGAAGAACGCGAAAAAGCCGCTATTGTGGGGGTAAATGGTGCCGGGAAGACGACGCTTTTCAAGGTTCTGACCGGCGAAATTTCTGCCGATGGCGGTGAGTTTTATCTCAAGAAGGACGCATCCCTGGGCTACCTTGCTCAGAATATTCAGATAGACAGCGACCGCACAATTTATGAAGAAATGCTATCGGTTTTTGAAAAAATCATTCAAACAGAGACAAATCTTCGTGAATTAGAAAACGAAATGGGAAATCTGAGCGGACAGGCGCTGGCGGAAAAAATGGAGGAATATGCCACTCTGCAGCATTATTTTGAACAGAATGACGGCTACAGCTACCAGAGCCGCCTGCGCGGTGTGCTGAAGGGGCTTGGCTTTGCCGATAATGATTGCAACCGCCCGATGAATCAGCTTTCCGGCGGACAGAAAACACGCGTGCATCTGGCAAAGCTGCTGCTTTCCAAGCCGGATATCCTGCTGTTGGACGAGCCGACCAACCATCTGGACATTGCGGCAATCGAATGGCTGGAGGATTTCCTTCGCTCCTATCCCGGCGCAGTGCTGATTATTTCCCACGACCGCTATTTCCTTGACCGCATTGTGACAAAGGTCATTGAAATCGAAAACAAGAAATCGACGGTTTATAACGGGAATTATTCCTTCTTTTGGCAGCAGAAGGAAATCAACCGCGAAATTCAGCAGAAGGCATACGAAATGCAGCAGAAGGAAATCAAGCATCAGGAGGATGTCATCCGCACACTGCGCTCCTTCAACCGCGAAAAATCCATCAAGCGCGCGGAAAGCCGCGAGAAAGCCCTCGGCAAGCTGGAGCGTGTGGACAGACCGGATGCCCTGCCGGATCAGATGCGGCTGACCCTAACGCCCTTTCTGACAAGCGGCAATGATGTGCTGCATGCGGAGGAGCTTTCCAAATCCTACGGGGGACAGAGGATTTTCCGCAATGTTTCCTTTGATGTAAAACGCAGTGACAAGGTTGCCATTATCGGCCCGAACGGGGTTGGGAAATCCACGCTGTTTCGGATGCTTCTGAAGGAGGTTCCGACAGACAGCGGTCTGATTCGCTTCGGCACAAATGTATTTATTGGATATTATGACCAGGAGCAGGCAAAATTAGACGAAAGCAAGACCATCTTTGAGGAAATCGCAGACACCTACCCCACCCTGACGCAGGGGCAAATCCGCAATATGCTTGCCGCCTTTGTATTCACAGGGGATGATGTATTCAAGCCGATTTCCGCACTTTCCGGCGGCGAAAAGGGGCGCGTTTCTCTGGCGAAAATCATGCTTTCCAAGGCGAACCTGCTGATGCTGGATGAACCGACGAACCATCTGGATATGTTCTCGAAGGAGGTTCTGGAAAGTGCGCTGAACCGCTACGAGGGTACGGTGATTTATATTTCCCACGACCGTTATTTTATCAACAAAACAGCGGAGAAAATTCTGGAATTAACGCCGGATGGGGTGATTCTTTATAACGGGAATTATGATTATTACTTAGAGAAAAAGGCTGAGCGTGCCAGAAACGAGGCAGAAAAGGCGGCACAGCATCCGGAAAAAAGCGTTGCCGCGGCACAGCCTGTAAGCGATACGAAGAATGACTGGCTGAAGCAAAAGGAGCAGCAGGCGGCAGAGCGCAGGCTAGCGAACAGGATTGCAAAGCTGGAAAAGACCATCGAGGAGACAGAAGCGGCGATTGCGCAGGCAGATGAGGACATGGCGGCGTGCGGCACGGATTACGGCAAGGCAAATGAAATTTATGCAGAGAAAACAAAGCTTGAGGAAAGGCTTGAGGCTCTTTTCGCAGAATGGGAGGAGCTGAATTCGTAAAGCCGTTTCTTGGAGCCTTGGTTCAAATAAGAAAAGCCTTGGTTACTACAGAACTGTAGTGACCAAGGCTTTTTTCCTTGCATTTCTTATCGTATTTCGCTTCAACGGCTTAGCCCGTACCAGTCTGATACGCAGCAATACTGCCATCGCAGCCTTTGTCCGATTTTGCCGGCTCCGTTCATTTCTCGTTTTTTTCTCAGAATACCTTCTTCATCTGGGGTACATATTTCGTCATGAAGCAGATGCAAAGCACCTCCACAACACCCATGCCTGCTGCCTGTGCAAGACGGGGAATCAGCACAGCAACAAAGGGCGCACCATAAAGAATGGAAATCCAAAGCGTATTCAGGAAAATTGTCCCTACGATTTCGGAGAACAGCACCGCCGCAACAATATTCTTCATGCTCTGGTTTTTATGCAGGAAAAACCCGTACCCAAAAGCAGTGATGAAGGATGTCAGCGAAAAGCCGGGGAAGAATGCGCCGATGGGAAACAGCGTTGCCCCGATGACATCGGAAACCAACCCCACCAGACCCGCGCTCAGAGGCCCCAGAAGGATGCCTGCAAGAACGATGGGAATAAAGGAAAAGCCAATCTTTAAATTCCAAAGATTGATGGAAAGAAAACGGGACAGAATAATCTGCACCGCTACGAACATTGCCATCAGCACCAAGCGATGTGTCATGCTCTTCTGTTTTTCGGTCATAAAAAAATACCTCCTTTTTTCAATGGGAAATAGGAGGGTCTTCTTGCTCTTTTTTGCAAACAAAAACCCCTCTATTATCACAATACCAACGCAAATACACCTGCCGAAACAGGTTTGGCTGTATGGATAACAAAGAGGATTGTTCTTCTTCATTATGAAACAGCGGGATGCGGGTCCTGCATCGCAAGCAGAAATCCTGCTTTTCGTTCCGATGACAACTCCCCGTCCACCGGACACTTAACGCGCAAAGCCCTACTCTGTGTATTTGCACAGGAGAAAATCCTGCCGTTTCATTTTAGTATGTTTTCCTCTGTTTGTAAAGAAATTTTTTCAAATATATTGTTATTTCTGCGGAATAAAGGTGCGCAGGAATTGATATTTGGAATCAAACGAGCCTGCCAGCATAATCTTATCCGCTCCCACGCCGTATTCCTTTGTCAGCTTGCCGAAAAGACGGTCGCTTTCCATAAAGCCGCCCTCCAAAAAGCAGAAGCAGGCCGCAAAAGCTCCTTCTTCGCCGATTTTGTGGAAATCCTTTTCCTCAAAGGAACGGATTACATATTCAGGGGAAGGGTTCAGCTTTGTAACCAGCTCTGCCAAGTCAAAGTCTAAATGCAGAAACCCCTGCGCGCAATAATACATGGACAAAATGAAATCCACCAAATCCTCCTCTGCCGCAAAATGCAGCGAATACTCCGCCGGACGTTCTGCATCTCCCACAAAGCAGCTGAACCAGGGTGCCTGTGGTGCCAGAAAAGAGGAAAGATAAAGCTTTTTCGTTAAAGGCTCTGCCGTATTTACGGCAAAAACCAGTGTGTTTGTGGTAGAGGTTTTCACAAGCGGCAGCTTATGTTTTTTTAATGCCGCCACCAGTGTATCGGATGCGCCGAACAGGCGAATCCCGTCCGCATGAAACCCAAGCATAGCAGTCTCTCCTTTTCAGAAAATAAATTTTATTGTAATAAATGTACCATAATGATGAAATCCTTTCAAGAGAGGGAATTTATTTCACCCCGAAGGGGTGGGCGGAAATTAGGCAGGAAAAGGCAAAAGCGTTGACATCCCCACCCTTTCGTTGTTATAATCTATAAGATTGGCAGGTTTTGTAGAAGCCTGCATTTTCAAGGCTGTGGCGCAGCTTTGAAGGGAGAGAACAATGACAGACGCACAGTCTGCAATAGAGAAAATATTTCCAGAGAGAAATATTTGATAAACAGGAGGAATCATAAGTATGTTGGAATTGAAGAATATCTGTTTTTCCGCAGACGGAAAACAGATTCTCAAGGACATCAATCTCAGGATTGATGATGCGAAATTCATCGTAATCACAGGCCCCAATGGCAGCGGCAAATCCACTCTGGCAAGAATCATCAGCGGGATTCTGACCCCCGACAGCGGTCAGATTCTCCTTGACGGCGAGGATATCACAGCCCTCGGCATTACAGAGCGTGCAAGAAAGGGCATCAGCTTTGCCTTTCAGCAGCCCGTTCGTTTCAAGGGTGTTACCGTAAAGGATCTGATTTGTCTGGCGAGCGGACAGGATTTAAGCACAGCAGATGCCTGTCAGTATCTGTCCGAGGTTGGCATGTGCGCCAAGGATTACATCGACCGTGAGGTAAACGCAAGCCTTTCCGGCGGTGAGCTGAAGCGTATCGAAATCGCAACCGTTATGGCAAGAAAAACAAAGCTGACCCTGTTCGATGAGCCCGAAGCAGGCATTGACCTTTGGAGCTTTAAAAATCTGATTGATGTATTTGAAAAAATGCACGAAGAAATTCAGGGCTCTATCATCATCATTTCCCATCAGGAAAGAATTCTGAATATCGCCGATCAGGTGGTTCTGCTGAGTGCCGGCGAGGTAAAGCAGATTGGTACAAAGGAAGATGTTCTGCCCGGTCTGTTCGGCATGGAAACAGGCTGCAGATATTTCAAGGGAGGTGAGGAATGATGCTCAATGATATCGTAAAAAACCTTCTAAAGGAGGTTTCCGGCATTGCGGAAATCCCTGCAAACAGCGCATTTAACATCCGCAACAACAGCAAGAGCGAGGGCAGACATTCCACAGAAAATATTGATATTGTCCCCAAGGAGGGCGGCTCCGGTCTGGATATTTATGTAAAGCCCTTTACCAAAAACGAAAACGTACACATCCCTGCGCTGATTACACAGGATGGTGTGTCCGAGGTGGTTTATAATGATTTCCACATCGGTGAGGGTGCGGAAATTGAAATTATCGCCGGCTGCGGCATCCATAACTGCGGCTGTGATGATTCTGTCCATGAAGGGATTCACCGTTTCTTCCTTGGCAAAAATTCCAAGGTTGTTTATATCGAAAAGCACATCGGTGAGGGGGACGGCAGCGGCAAGCGCATCATTAACCCCCAGACACATGTAGAAGCAGAGGAAAACGCCTATATCGAAATGGATACCGTTCAGCTGAAGGGTGTCGATTCCACAAAGCGCGTTTCCAGCGCAAAGCTTGGCCCCGGCGCAACCATCGTCATCAAGGAAAAAATCATGACACACGGACATCAGACGGCGGAAACCTCCTTTGATGTCAGTCTGGATGGCGCAGGCTCCAGTGCAAAGCTGATTTCCCGTTCTGTTGCAAGGGATTTCTCCAGACAGCTCTTCCGTTCCAAAATCATCGGCAACACAGACTGCTACGGTCACTCCGAATGTGATGCCATCATCATGGATAACGGCGTAGTTGCGGCTGAGCCCGAAATCATTGCGAACCATGTGGATGCATCTCTGGTGCATGAGGCGGCAATCGGCAAGATTGCAGGCGATCAGCTGATCAAGCTGATGACCCTTGGGCTGACAGAAAAAGAAGCGGAAGCGCAGATTATCAACGGCTTCCTGAAATAACCCAAAGGAGATGGGCAATTTGAGCACTACTGTGAAAAAAGAGGTCATCAGTTGGGTAAAAACAATTCTTCTGGCGGCGGTGCTGGCAGGGCTGGTCAATTCCTTCCTCATTGTAAATGCGGAGGTGCCGACGGGCTCCATGGAAAATACCATCATGGCAGGCGACCGCATCCTTGCACTCAGAACCTCCTATTGGTTTGATGAGCCGGAGGCGGGGGATATCGTGGTGTTCCGTTATCCGGATGATGAAACGGGCAAAACGCTTTATGTCAAGCGAATCATCGGCACCCCCGGTGATACCGTTGAGATGTCGAACGGCACGGTTTATGTCAATGGCAAGGCCCTGCAGGAGGATTACATCGCAGAGGTGACACAGGGCAGCTACGGCCCCTATGTTGTACCCGATGGCTGCTATTTCATGATGGGGGATAACCGCAATCATTCGCAGGATTCCCGTTTCTGGAGAAATCAATATGTAGAAAAGGATGAAATTCTGGGTAAGGTTGTTTTGCGTTACTATAAAGGCTTTAAGTGGATTTCCTGATAGGAGGGACGGTACGATGGAATTAAAAACAAGAGATAAGATCATTGTGGTTGTTCTGGTTATTGTAGCATTGGCTGTGTTCTTTGGCGGCAGATATCGCGATAATCATACGCATTTTACAACAGAAAAATGGGTTTCCGCCGTAGGGAATGACCGTCAGAAAATCGTACAGAATCTGCTGGATCGTACTGTTTTCCCCGGCATGACAGAAGCCGAGGTGAAGGAGCTTCTGGGCGAGCCGGAGGAGGAAGCAGATACCTTCCTGACCTATTATTTGGGAATTCCTCAGGGTATCTTCGGCACATCTGTGGATGGGGAGAAGGAATATCTTCTGATTTCTCTGGATGAGGATGGCAAGACAACTGCGGCAGAGGTTATGACCGGCAAGGTTCTGCCAAAGGAAAGCAAATTCCGTATCATCGGCGAGAATACAGACGATGCAGTGGTTCACCCTGCGGAGCAGTAAAAGGAGGAATCTGAAATGAAATGTCCTTTTTGCGGAAATGAAATGAAGGAAGGCACGCTCCATTCCGGCGGCAGATATGTCCAGTGGAAGGGCGTGGATGCCGAAGGCAGGAAAGAGGAATACCTTCTGGCAAAGAGCTATATGGGCGGTGCCAAAATGGAGGGGCACCTCTGTGTAGAATGTAGAAAAGTGATTCTGGATATCGAGCAATTCTAAGTATTTTTGTAGGATTTTCCGGAAGGCTGAAAGCCGCTTTGTGAAGAAGTGGAGAATTTCGGAATTTCGGTAGTGAAAAAGCCGCTTTTGTGGTAAGATAGAAATAGAATAGAGTCTATAAAAAGAAGGAGGTCTTTCTGATGAAAGTAACAAAAGATATGACAATTGGCGAGCTGCTGATGGCAGACAGAGGCGCAGGCATGATTCTGATGCAGAATGGTATGCATTGTGTTGGCTGCCCTTCCGCCGCAGGCGAAACACTGGAGGAAGCATCCATGGTACACGGCATGGACTGTGATAAGCTGGTTACAGAGCTGAATGCTTATCTGGAAGCAAAATAAGAGACACAAACAGGGATGGTGCAAAGGCTTGCATCATCCTTTTTGTAAAGAGAGAAAAATTTTTTTAAAAAGAGAAAATTTTTAAAGAGAGAAAATTTTTAAAAGAGAGAAAATTTTTTAAGGAGAGAAAAATTTTTAAAGAGAGTAAAGAGAACAGGAGGAGAAGATATGAAGGTACTTCTGGTGAACGGCAGCCCCAATGGGCACGGCTGTACCTATACAGCATTGAAGGAAATCGAAAAAACACTGCGCGCCGAGGGCGTGGAAACAGAAATGTTCTACCTTGGCAATAAGCCTATCGGCGGCTGTCTGGGCTGTGGCGCATGCAAAAAGCTTGGCAAATGTGTGCAGGAGGATGTGGTGAATAAGCTGCTGCCGAAGGCACTCGAAGTAGACGGCATCGTGCTTGGCGCACCTGTGCATTACGCCTCCGCCGCAGGGCAGGCCTCCTGCGCGTATGATAGATTATTTGTGATGTCCAATGGTGCCTTTGCCAATAAATTGGGCGCAGCTGTGGTTTCCTGCCGTAGAGGCGGCGCAACCGCAACCTTTGATCAGCTGAATAAATACTTTACCATCAGTAATATGCCCGTCGTTTCCGGTACATACTGGAATCAGGTGCATGGCAATACGCCGGATGAGGTCAAGCAGGATTTGGAAGGAATGCAGAACATGCGCGCCATCGGGCGGAATATGGCTTGGCTGCTGAAGTGTATCGAGGCAGGCAAAAATGCAGGTGTCGCTTTGCCCGAGCAGGAAGAAAAAATCAAGACCAATTACATCAGATAACTTTTTCGGGGCTGTCCTCATGCCCCTTGATGCAGATACGCAAAAGCGATGCTTTTGCAAAAAATAAAAAAGGCTTTCTCTAAAACGGAACCGAACCACCTTATGCGGACAGCACAAAATGGTTCGGTTCCGTTTCTTTCAATATGAAATTTTTTATGCCGTCAGCTCCGCAAACGCCTTCTGATATGCCGCCTTCGTTCCTTCGTCAAAGCAGACCAGAATAATCTGCTCCATCGTATCATCCGTTTCCAGAAAATGCAGGATTTCGCCTACGGCAATCTTCGCCGCTAAGTCAATCGGGAATCGATATACTCCCGTGCTGATGGAAGGGAATGCGATGCTCTTGACACCATACTCCTTCGCCAATGCCAGACAATTCCGATAGCAATTTGCCAGAAGATCCTCCTCGCCCCATTTCCCGCCGCGCCAAATGGGACCGGGCGTATGAATGACATATTTTGCCTTCAATTTGTAGCCCTTCGTGATTTTTGCTTCACCTGTACGGCAGCCATGCAGCGTTTCACATTCTGCCAGAAGCTCCGGCCCCGCCGCCCGATGAATGGCACCATCTACACCGCCGCCCCCAAGCAGGGATGTATTGGCGGCATTGACAATCGCATCTGTTTTCGCCTTTACAATATCACCTTTTACAATAGACAAACGTTTCATTTCGCAATCCCCCTTTGTCAGATTCCCTTGTCCCATCATTTTATCCTCTTTCTGAAAATTCGTAAAGCGATTTTTCAAAAAAAACTTTCAAATTCCTATGTTTTTGCTCATTTTTCACAAAAAAACAAGCCGAACCCCAAATTCAGCTTGTTCTGTTTTCATTCTGCGGTTTTCATTTTCTCCATCGGGTTCTGCGGTTCTCCGTTCTGCTCCATGGCAAAAATCAGATGCTCTCCCAGTGCCACACCATATTTCGTCGGCGCGGCAACCGTTCCGATCCGCTGCCCCTGTTTCACGCTTTCTCCTTCCTTGACTGCTACGGCATCTGCAAGCTGACCGTATGTAGTCAGCCAATCCTCGCCGTGTGCAATCCTCACCAGATTCCCTGCCTGCGCGTCCTTCTTTACCTCCTTCACCACGCCGTCTGCCGCAGCCTTCACTTCTGTCCCCTGCTTCGCAGAAAGGCTGACAGATGCATTCGTGCGATACTGCTCCAGTGTCGGGTCATAAATGGCATGGTCTGTGCTGTACCCCAAAACCACCTTCATTTCCCCCTCCAGCGGCGCTGCAAACACAGGCTGTTCGTTTTTCCTTGCAGGCTGTGCTTTCGTTTCCTTTGCTTCCTTTGCTTCCTTTATTTCCTTTGTTTTCTCGGCTTCCCTCTGCTGCTCCGCCTGCGCAATCTCGATTGTTTTGCTCTGTACCGCTGTCACAGGCTGTTCCTTCTGCAGGGTCTCGCTGCCCCCTGCCTTTTCTCTGTCCATGGCGCGATATGTCACCCCTGCGCCCACTGCCAGCAGGCAAAAGCAGCAGCAAACCGCCACAATCTGCAAGCCTCGTGCGGCTCTTCTTTCTTTTTGATTCATATTAACACCTCCGATGCTATTGTTGCCATAGGAGGATTTTTTTATTCGAGAATCGAAAAGGAGATACCTGTATAATAATGCCGCAGAATTTCATGATAATTTTTTCCCTGCTCTGCCAGAAAGGATGCCCCATATTGGCTCATGCCTGCCCCATGCCCATAGCCATGCACCGTAAAAATATAGCTGTCCCCGTTTTTCGCAATCGTAAAATCCGCACTTCTAAGCCCTAGCCTCTCTCGTATCTCCCTGCCGGAAAAGGTCTTGCTCCCTGCCTGCACCTCCGCCACATAGCCTGCCTCCGTTCGTTTCCTCACAGAAACTGCCGCATCGCTCGCAATCCCAAGCCGTTCCGCCAATGCCTTCGCCGCAATCGTTACCGTTGTCTCATTGTTCGGTGCCTGCCTGTCCCCCTTGCTGTCCACGCTTTTCAGATACGGCACCGCCGTATTCCACACATGCACCGCATCCTCCGTCCTTCCGCCGCTCTGCGCATGAAAGGCGGCAAGAATCGGCTCCCCGTCATAGGTCATAATCTCCCCTGCCGTTGCGCGGACGGCACTATGGATTTTTCCGGCATATAGAGCATAGCCTTCACCCCATTTTTCCTTCTGCTCCGCTTCGGAAAGGTACGCCTGTCCCACGTCATAAAGCACAGCCCTGCTTCCTGCCGCCTGCATCTGCCGCACCTGATAGGTTCTTGCCGCAACCGCTTGCGCCTTGAGTGCCTCCTCCGAAAAGGCGGCAGGCATTTCCGCCGCCACCACCCCTGCCACATATTCCTCCAGCTCCGTATCTAAGGGCGCAAGATCCGCCAGACCATAAAGCGCCTGCGCCTCCTGCGGCAGCTCTTGCCCTAAGCCACCGCAAAGCATTGTCAGCAATAGCGGCAGCAAAAGCACCGCCACAACCACATATAACAGCAGAAAGCCGCACTGTTTTTTCATTCCGCCACATCCCTTCTTTCAAGGATATGTCTTTCTCTCCCACAAAATGATTGCACAAAAAAAGCCTTGGATGTCTCTTTCATCCAAAGCTTTCTCTCTTAGCGGCTTCAACTGAAAAGCCCGATTTTAACTTATTTCAATATCCAGAACAGCCAAACACCGAAAGCCATCACCAGAATATTTAGGAACATCCCTCGTTTGGCATATTTTCTGTCCATCCTTCGTACACGCTTGAAAAAATCAGGGTTTTCCAGCTCCGTCAAATATAATCCGCCCAGTATCCCCGTTCCGATTTGCAGCCGCAGGTTTTTCTCTCGCCGCAGCATAAAATATGTGCGCTTCGTCAGCTCAAAATGGTAGGTTACGCCATTGCTGATGCCCTCCAGAAAATAGCCCTGCTTGGCAACCTTTTCCGCGCCGCTTTCGTGCGCCAGAAAGCAGCGGCAGTTCAGCAGCACCAGCTCCCATTTTTTCAGCCGCAGGCGGTCAATCGCCGTATACACCATTTCCGTATAAAAATAATTCAGCACCAGCAGCGGAATCGTCACAAGCACCATCCGCAGCACCTGCATCGTTTCACTGTCCCAGCCTTGGATATTCAGAATATATCCCTGCATCTGTGCCTGCGCCACGCTGTAAAACATCAGCAGAAAAACCACTGTATATAACAGCCAGAACAGCACCGGACGCTTCTTTCTCTGCTTCACATTCCAGCCACGCAGCTCCGCCAGCCCACTGCGGCAGACCAGAAACAGCACAAAGCAGATCAGCACCATCAGCCCATTGACCTGCATCCCCTTCCGAAAGCTGATTGTCAGCGCGAGAATCGGCAGTAGCCACCCCGTCAAAAGGCACCAGCCAATTCTGCCCGTTGTTGCCGCCACAAAAAAACACCAATATATCGTTAGCAATGTGACAAAGCCCAGCCACGCCATACTACCATACTCCTTAAAGCCTTAAATCCCTCTGAATACATCGGGACGGAATTTACTTTTCCTTCTGCTTATTTCAATCTGCCCTAAAATCTTATCTCTTTCCCCATTCAGCGTGCCGCCCAGAGGGATATAGTTGGACGCATGATTGGAACGGAACATCGTCCCCTCTGCATCCACACTGCGGATAAACAGCTCTGTTTCATCCAGTACCTCGTGAGGTGTCAGCAGTTCAATTTCCCCTCTGTTGTACTGATCGTACATTTCCGTTCCCGGCTCAATCATCAGCGTCAGAAAGCCAACATATTCCGGCTTGATTGCAGAAATCACTCTCGCACTGCCCAGTGCATGCTCTCTCCACAGCTTCTTGCCGCCCAGACCGGAAATCACCGTCATGGAAAGAATCATTCCTGCGGCTCTTACCTTTTTGCCCGCCTCAATCATTTCGTCAGCAGTTACGCCCTTCTTCACCGCCTGCAGCACCTCATCCGCGCCGCTTTCCAGCCCCATGTAAACCATATCCAGTCCTGCCGCCTTCAATGTAGCAAGCTCCTCAGGGGTCTTGTGCAGAATATCCTTCGGCGCACCGTATACGGAAATGCGCTCCACCTCAGGAAAAATCTCCTTGCATTTTGCAATGATATATAATAAATCCTCTGTCTTTACAATCAGGGCATCCCCATCCGCAAGGAAAATGCGGCGCACCTTAATGCGGCTGTAATAGCTTCTCGCCATTTCCAAATCCTCCACAACCTCCTCCAACGGACGGATGCGGAATTTCTTATCTTTATACATATTGCAGAATGTGCAGGTGTTTCTTGCACAGCCAATCGTCAGCTGAATAATCAGACTGCCTGCCTCACTGGGTGGTCTATATACAGTACCTTCATATCTCATGCTTCTCCATGCTCCTTTCAGATTCTCTGCGGTGCTCTGCCCAAACTTCCTATAAAAATGCAGAGACCTATCTTTTCTATTATACAGGGAAATCCATAAATTTATCAATACCCAATTCTTTTTAATTGACAATCTCTCGAATTTTGTCTATAATATAGCCTGTATTTTTGTGTTAATACAGCCTTTGTGCGGCAGGCGGCGGAACCTTCGGCAAAACCTGCGGAGGGGCGGCAGCAAATGCTGTCGTTTCTTTGCGGCAACGGTCGGGAGAACCAAGGTCTATCGCCTCGGCGGAGGAACGCGAAGCTGCTTTTCGGCAGGCACACACCCATTCTTCAACTTCTTCCAAAGCGACAGCAAAGGCTATATTAAAAAAATATGGCAGTAGGGTTATCCTTGCTGCCTTTTTTTATTGCATAAATGTAACCGATTCAGAACCCCTTGAAATAAGAAAAAATAATGCGTCATGCTGGCATGTAAGCAATGCTTTTTCTTATTTTAAGGGAACTCGAATAGAGTTACCGCCCCATATATGAGCAAAATTAGCTGCGCACCTGCGCCGCTTTTCTCCATGCCGTTTCCGGTCTGTGGGGAAGGGTTTGGAAAGGGAAACCTTGTTGCCCTTTCCTCGTCTGCGGGGGTCCGGGACCCATTATATAAGGTGCGCCCAAATAAGAAACCTTGAGTTCTGAAATGCTGAAAGCTACGCCTACTGCGTCAGTTCCCCTTGACAGCCTAAGTCAAAGGATGTCTGCTGGAAACTTCCTTGTATCCGTGGTCTTTCAGCTATTTCATCTTCTTCATGTTTTCTTGTTGGGACACACCTAAACGGGTCCCGGGTTTTTGTTACTTTTTAGCATAAAAAGTAAGGGAGAACACCTTTGTTTTGCCATGAGAGTTCTAAACTGGCGAATATCTTATCTTCATCAAATTTTTTATTATCTCCTGCATGAAAAAGGGCAAAACAAAACCCCTTCCTCAAAAGGAAGGGGCGTATTTCTTACTTTTTCGCTTTTTCACTCTGCTTTTTCATGGTTTTGTTTGCGCTGGTAACCACCTTTTCAGAGAGTGTCTTTTTCTTCTTGTCCTCCAGATTCATCCCTGTGATGCCGACAATATACATCCCTGCCAGATCAACCTTGACGTTCTTCTTCACGGGAAGCACCTGATATACAGGCTTATCGCACATCAGTGTCACAATCTGAGGACCAACCTTCGCGCGCACCAGATTGGTCTTGCGAATTTTTGCCGATTTGGGCATCTGTTCATAAACAGCCTTGGGCATATTGGAAGGAGAGGGCTTCTCCTGTCTTTTATCAATTACAAAAATCTGCACTGTGGTACGGTTCTGGTCGATGAAATCCTGCGCCTGAATCATCTTCTTCATGCCCTTTTTGTTCAGATAATACATCCCCACACAAAGCAGTGCCAAAATTACAATAATAATAATCAAAACATCAGAAAAATCCAAAATAGTTCCTCCTTTATTGCAGATACGCAAAATGATAAGCACCTTGCCGTATGTCTTACGTCCTACTATTCTACCATCATTTTTCACTTTAGGGAAGATAAAATCATGATTTTTTTCGATTTTTTTCATCATCTCCAATCTTGCAACAAAGCAAACGGATATAGTATACTATTGATTGGGTATGCAACCCTCTCTGCGTCGAAAGATATTTTCGACCGCAGCCTTCATCTGATAAAAATCTGAAAAAGGAGTTCTGACTATGAGTACAGTATGGAGCTGGATTCTTCTTTTTATCGTCATCCTGTTGTTCGCCAACGTCATCCTTTCCGGGTTCGTCGTGTTCTTCGAGCGCAGAAACCCTGCCAGCACATGGGCATGGCTTTTGGTGCTGCTGTTCATCCCGATTTTCGGCTTTTTTGCCTATATGGTCTTCGGGCGCAACAGTAAGCGCGAAAAAATGTTTCGCGAAAAGGAAAAATATGATCAGGAGGTCTATTATAAATACCTCTTTCAAGATGTCCATTCTGCGGAGGAAATCACCGAGCAGAAGGCATTTATCGAAAATAAGGGCAAGCTGTCCCATGCAGAATATGTCACCGATCTGGCACATCTGCATCTGAACAGCGGCAACTGGATTACCTTTAACAATAAAATCGAATATTTCAATAACGGCAAGGATAAATTTGAAGCCCTCGTGCAGGATATCCGCAATGCCAAGGAATATATCCATCTGGAATATTACATCTGGCGTGGGGACAGGCTCGGCTCGCGTCTTTTGGATGAGCTGACGAAAAAGGCGGCAGAGGGGATCGAGGTGCGGATTCTTTATGACGGCATCGGCAACTCCCGTCTGCCGAAGAATTTCTTTGATCAGTTTCACGCCGCAGGGGGCTATACCGCCGCCTTCCTGCCGCGCTTCGTGGTGCGCCTAAATTACCGCAACCACCGAAAGCTTGCCATCATTGACGGCAAAATCGGCTACATCGGCGGCTTTAATGTCGGGGATGAATACCTCGGTATCGTCAACCGCTACGGCCCTTGGCGAGATACCCATCTGCGCTTTCAAGGCGATGCCGTCGATCAGATGCAGATGCGCTTTATCATGGACTGGAACTTCACCGCAAAATTCGGGCTGATTCATCTGGGCGAAAAATATTTCCCCAAGAAGGAGCAGCAAATAAAGGGCGTGCGGACACAAATTGTCTCTAGCGGCCCCGATACCCAGTGGAAAAACATCCGCAACGGCTATTTCAAAATGATAAATGAAGCCGAAAGCAATGTTTTTCTGACTACACCCTATTTCGTGCCGGATGACGGCATTTTTGAGGCACTGCGTGTGGCTGCGCTTTCCGGTCTGGATGTGCGCATCATCATCCCCGGCAATCCGGATCATTTCTTCGTCTATTGGGCAAGCATGTCCTATCTGGGTGAGCTGCTTGAGGCAGGGGTGCGGGTGTATCAGTATGAAAAGGGCTTTATCCATGCCAAGGTGCTGACGATAGATGGTACTGTTTCCTCTGTCGGCTCCGCCAATATGGATATCCGCAGCTTTGATTTAAACTTTGAGGTCAATGCCTTCATGTATGATGCAGGCATAACCAAAATATTAGAGGATGATTTCTTAAAGGATTTGCATAGCTCTGTGGAAATTACAAAAGAATGGTACCGCCGCAGAAAGTGGTGGTTTAAGGTGCGTGAGGCGATTGCAAGATTGATTTCGCCCATGCTGTAAGGAGGAAAACATGATGGATCGAATCGGATATGAAACAACCCAGACCGTACATTATTTTCAGATTGACGGCAGCCGCTCTATGACACCTGCGGCACTGCTCTCCGCCCTGCAGGAAATGGCAATCAGCCATTCCGACAGCCTCGGCTTCAGTGTGCAGTATAATCTTACGCATCACTGCTTTTGGTCTGTTGTCAACTGGCATTTAAAGCTCTACCGCATGCCAAAATACAATGAAACCATCACATTGCAGACCTGGAGCGATAAATTTGCCCGCTTTCAGGCAAACCGCAGCTTTTTCCTCTTTGATGAAAACGGCAATAAGCTGTTGGACGGTATTTCCCGCTGGATTTTCATGGATTCCGAAAAACGGAAGCCTGCCAACGTGCCTGCGGATATGGTTGAAAAATATCATTCGGGGCAGGTATCTGCCATTGAGGGCGAAAAATTCTTCATGCCGAAAACACCGGCAGGCAGGCTGATTTGCACCAGAGATTTTGTCGTAACCAGAAGGGATACCGATACCAATGGACACGCCAATAACGTCAAATATCTGGAATGGGTGATGGATGATATCCCCGATGCCATCTATGAGGATATGACACTCAAGGATATCCGCATTGTCTACCGCAAGGAGTGTCTGCGCGGGGACACCGTCACCATAAAGACCTATTTGCAGGATACCGAAAACGGCAAGGAAATCGAATCCTTCCTCTATGAAGGGGAAACCATCGTTGCACAGGTTATCACGCTTTGGGCATAAGAAAGGCTCCCACTCTTTGCAAACCGTATGAACGCATAGAATGGGAGCCTTTTATATTCTGTTTTTGGGTATAAAAAAATGGAATGTCTCGGGAGTGCTTGCACTCTCGGGGGCTCGAACCCTCTGCTTGTAAGGCAGATGCTCTCCTTCACCCTTACGGACTGCGTTTTTGGGTATAAAAAAATGGAATGTCTCGGGAGTGCTTGCACTCTCGGGGGCTCGGACCCTCTGCTTGTAAGGCAGATGCTCTCCTTCTCCCTTACGGGCTGTGCTTTTGGGTATAAAAAAATGGAAGTTACAGGGCTCGAACCTGTGACCCTCTGCTTGTAAGGCAGATGCTCTCCCAGCTGAGCTAAACTTCCATATTTTTAACCATATTCAGTTTGTCTTTACCATATAAACCTATATAGTCCACGGATGACCCGTAGGGGAATCGAACCCCTGTTTCAGCCGTGAGAGGGCCGCGTCTTGACCGCTTGACCAACGGGCCTTAATAAAAAGTAGCGGAGAAGGGATTTGAACCCCTGACACTGCGGGTATGAACCGCATGCTCTAGCCAACTGAGCTACTCCGCCACAAGCTGACTTAGTCAGTATATCGTTTCATTTCCTTTTTGTCAAGTGCTTTTCTCCAACTTTTTTACAAAAATTTCAATCTATTCTCCGCGGTTGATGTAGAGAATTTCGTTTGATTTCACCATGCCCAGCTGCTCTCTTGCAATCTGCTCGATATAGGCATCGCTGGTATAATATTCTCTGCGCGCTTCAAATTCCTGCTGCTTTTCCTTTTCTTCCTTCACCTGCGCCGCAACAGAGGCCGTTTCATCCTTTACCTCCCGATACCGCGCCGCCTGCCTGCCGATGCCGACTGCAACCGCCACAACAAACACCAGTACGAACACCCTGAGAAAAAGTCCGGATATTTTTTTGGATTTTTTATTCTTTTTTTTCTGCCCCATAAAAAAGACCCCTGTCGTGTTCCTATTTTTTGCGCAGCATCCGCCGATTGATATGCAAACGATGTATTATTATTTTCACACAAAGTTTAACGCTTTGCAATAGTTTTTTCCGCTGTTTTTCGCAAAATCCGCCAATTTTTCTCGCAGGGCGGCGAAAAACAAGCCAGAGCAGACGAAACGGCGTTGTCACAATACGCCCAAAAAGGTCGAGCATATATTTCACAGCAGAAATGATTTTATCGCTGACAGCGAGTACCATGCGGCTGAGCGTCAGGAAATACAGCCCCATGCCGCCGAACAGCCCCAGAATCGTAAAAAACCGGATTTCTCCTGCATTGGCGTGCAGCATCACGCAGAATACCAGAAACACCGCCAGAAGCCAGAAAAGCCCATCCTCCGCCTGCACCCAGAAGGCATTATGGCGAAGGGCATGGCGAAACACCCGCAGGCCGTCATAAAAAAGACCCATACCGCCGCCCAGAAGCACCGTCAGCAGGAAAAGCTGTGCCTGTGCGTGTAAGGAAAGAATCATACCGTCTGCCCCCTCTAGCGAAACAGTCTGCCCAGAATAGAATGTTTTTCCGCAAGCGTTCCATCGGAATAGGTCATGCTGTCAATGCTCCCGTCTACAACAACGTCCCCTGCCTCCAGATCCAGCTTACCGATGTGCATCCCTGCGCCCTTTAAAAGCAGCAGTCCGCAGGTGGTCTCCATCATAATGCCGTCCTCATCGAAGGAAAGCACCTCCATTACGCCGCCGATGCGCACCCGTTCCCGTTCCTCCATATTTAATGTATGCCGACCCTTTTTCTTCTCCTCTGCCATAAAAAAACGCCCCCTCTGTTCCAAGGATATGCGGACAGAAGCGGAAACAGAACCAACACCTTTTTTTGGGGCTCTGCCCCAAACCCCGCAAGGGAAATCATTTCCCTTGACCCTGATTTGCAGAACCATATTCATGGTTCTGCGAGGTTGGGCGTAAAATTTAAAAAATTCGCTGAAAAATCATCCTCATTAAAGGGACTTGTACATGTTAACGGAATCTTCTTTTTTGGTGGATTCCTTTAAGTCTAAGACTTCAATCTTTGTGGTATTATTCCCGAACTGAATCTCGATAATATCCCCGATTTTCACCTCTGCGCCTGCCTTAACCACCTTCCCGTTAATCATCACCCTGCCTGCGTCACATGCCTCATTGGCAATCGTGCGTCTTTTGATGATACGGGACACCTTCAGAAATTTATCTACACGCATTTCCTCTGCTCCTTTCCATAATAAAAAGAAAAGCCCTTTCTTCACAGAAAGGGCCATCATTCAAAAACAAATTATTTATTGATTGCATCCTTCAGAGCCTTGCCTGCTTTGAATCTAGGTGCTTTGGATGCAGGAATAGGCATTGCTTCGCCTGTCTGAGGGTTTCTGCCTTCGCGCGCTGCTCTTTCCGCAACATCGAATGTGCCGAAGCCAACCAGCTGTACCTTGCCGTTGTTTGTCAGTTCTTCTGTTACTACATCTTCAAAAGCCTTCAGTGCTTTTTCTGCGTCTTTTTTGCTCATTTCTGCTTTTTCTGCGATTGCCGCAACCAGATCAGATTTGTTCATTTGTGTTTGCCTCCTAATAGTTATTTGTCATTGCATTGGATTCAGCTTGATTTTTGCCTCATCCCAGAGTAAATCCATCTCCTCCAAAGACATCTCTGAAAGAGCTTTTCCCTCTGAAAGGGCGGATTTCTCAATATATTCAAATCTATTTATAAACTTTTTGATGGCTTTTGTCAAGGCAAACTCAGGATTTATTTTCAAAAACCGGGAGATATTCACCAAGGCAAACAAAATATCCCCGAATTCCTCCTCAATCTCCCCATTTTCTCGCACTGCCTGTTCTAATTCCTGTACCTCCTCGTACACCTTCTGCATGGCATCCTCCGTCACCGGAAAGTCAAATCCGACATCCGCCGCCTTCTTCTGCACCTTCCTTGCACGGATGAGCGCAGGCAGTGCCTCCGGCACGCTCTGCATGACCTCTGTCTGGGTTTCCTGCCTTTTCTCCTTCTTCTTCAGCGCCTCCCAGTTGATGAGCACCTCCTCCGCCGTATCCGCCTTGCCGCTCCCGAATACATGCGGATGGCGATAAACCATTTTCTCGCAAATGCCCTGTATCACATCCCCCATCGTAAAGCCGCCCTGCTCCGTCTCGATTTCCGCATGAAAGACCACCTGCATCAGCACATCCCCCAGCTCCTCGCAGAGATTTTTCATATCCTTTTTGTCAATCGCATCCGCCGCCTCGTAAGCCTCCTCAAGCATATCCATGCGGATGGATGCATGCGTCTGCACCCTGTCCCACGGACAGCCGTTTTCACTGCGCAGAATACGGATAATCCGCACCAAATCCTCTAATGTATTCATTTTATTTTCCATAACAGTTCTCCTTTTTTCTTGCAGGGACAAAATTCGTCCCGCGTTTGTTTGTTTCCCATAAACTTTTGTACTTATTTTTAAGGAAAAACGGCAGTTTTCTATCTTTTTTCCGCAAACCTTTTATGTTATGATAAATGCAGTTTATGATGCCAGAGGCAAAAGGTCTAAACCCACATGAGCTTGCTCATAGGTGAGTGAAAGACCTTGGTACCCGCCCCGATATGAGCATAAAAGTGGGATGATACTCCCACGATATGCGAATATTGGGTAGGATTGTGGGAGTGCGTAGCACGGAACAATCCGCAGGCATCAAAATCGGGGCTTTTGACCTCGATATCCATCTATATATTATCAAAAATACTGCCGAAAGAAAAGCCTTTCGGTATCCCAAACGTAGAGAAAGGAAGGAACCACCCATGTTTCGTATCGTAAATAAAAGAGAGCTCAACAGCATGGTCACTCTGCTGGAGATTGAAGCACCCTTTGTTGCCAAAAAGGCACAGGCAGGTCAGTTCATCATCTTCCGCGTGGATGAGTTCAGCGAAAGAGTTCCGCTTACCATCGCAGATTATGACAGAGAAAAGGGCACCGTTACCATTATCTTCCAGAAGGTAGGGCTTTCCACAAAGCTGCTTGCCGCAAAAGAGATTGGCGATACCATTCAGGATTTTGTCGGCCCTCTGGGCGTTGCCACAGAATATGACGGCATGAAAAAGGTTGCCGTTGTCGGCGGCGGTGTTGGCTGTGCGATTGCCTATCCGCAGGCAAAGGCACTGCATAACCTCGGCGTAGAGGTGGATGTCATTGCCGGCTTCAGAAACAAGGATATCGTCATTCTGGAGGACGAAATGAACGCCGTTGCTACCAATTATTACCTCATGACGGATGACGGCTCTCAGGGCGAAAAGGGCTTCGTTACCGATAAGCTGAAGGCGCTGATTGAGGCAGGCAATAACTATGACGCTGTAATCGCCATCGGGCCCATCCCTATGATGAAATTCGTCAGCCTGACCACAAAGCCCTTCGGCATCAAAACCATTGTTTCTCTGAACCCCATCATGATTGACGGCACAGGCATGTGCGGCGGCTGTCGTGTCACCGTTGGCGGCAAGATTAAGTTTGCCTGCGTAGACGGCCCCGATTTCGATGGCCACGAGGTAGATTTTGACGAGCTGATGAACCGTAACTCCATTTATAAGGCAAGAGAAGCGGAGCTGACAGAAACACACATCTGCCGTATGGATAAGCTGGCAAATGAACTGATCAAATAAGGAGGAACGGTATCATGGCAAATATGAGTCTGGAAAAAATCAAGATGCCCGAGCAGGCACCTGATGTAAGAAATAAAAACTTTAAAGAGGTTTCCCTCGGCTACACCGAGGAAATGGCAATCGAAGAAGCACAGAGATGCCTGAACTGTAAGCATAAGCCCTGCGTGAGCGGCTGTCCCGTTAATGTACGCATCCCCGAATTTATCGCAGAGGTTGCAAAGGGCGATTTTATGGCGGCTTATAAGGTCATCACCTCTACCAATGCGCTGCCTGCGGTCTGCGGTCGTGTTTGTCCGCAGGAAAGCCAGTGCGAATCCAAATGTGTCAGAGGCATGAAGGGCGAGGCAGTTGCCATCGGTCGTCTGGAACGCTTCGTTGCCGATTGGTATATGAAAAACTGCGATGAAATGCCTGAAAAGCCTGCCTCCAACGGCAAAAAGGTTGCAGTCATCGGCTCCGGCCCCTCCGCACTTGCCTGCGCAGGCGATTTGGCAAAGCTGGGCTATGCTGTCACCATGTTTGAGGCCTTCCATAAGGCAGGCGGCGTGTTGGTTTACGGTATTCCCGAATTCCGTCTGCCTAAGGCAATCGTGCAGAAGGAAATTGATAAGCTGACTGCTCTGGGCGTAAAGATTATGACAAATATGGTTATCGGCAAGGTGCTTTCCATTGATGAAATCATCGACGATATGGGCTTCGATGCCGTATTCATCGGCACAGGCGCAGGTCTGCCCTCCTTCATGGGTATCCCCGGCGAGGCTCTGGTCGGCGTATATTCCGCAAATGAATATCTGACAAGAATCAACCTGATGAAGGCATATCTGCCCGAATATGATACCCCCATCCGCAACAGCAAGGCGGTTGCCGTTGTCGGCGGCGGCAACGTTGCCATGGATGCGGCAAGATGCGCAAAGCGTATGGGTGCGGAGCACGTTTATATCGTATACCGCCGTTCCGAAAAGGAAATGCCCGCCCGTCTGGAAGAGGTGCATCACGCAAAGGAGGAAGGCATTGAATTCCACCTGCTCGAAAACCCCGTACAGATTCTCAATGACAGCAATGGTCAGGTTTGCGGTATTGAGTGCCTGAAAATGGAGCTTGGCGAACCCGATGCCAGCGGCAGAAGAAGCCCCATCCCCATCGAAGGCTCCAATTATGTGCTGGATGTAGATACCGTTGTCATGTCCCTCGGCACATCCCCGAACCCCCTGATTCGCAGCACCACAAAGGGTCTGGAAACAAATCGTAAGGGCTGTCTGGTTGTCAATGAGGAAACAAATCAGACCACAAGAGAGGGCGTTTATGCCGGCGGTGATGCCGTAACAGGCGCAGCAACCGTTATTCTCGCCATGGGCGCAGGGAAAAAGGCTGCCGCCGCGATTGATGAATACTTAAAGAATAAATAATTGCGAAGGCTCTGCCCTCGCCACCCTTTGTAAAGGGTGAACCTAAACTTTATAAAAAAGGGCGTATGAAAAATGATTTCTCATTTTTTCACACGCCCTTCATTGTATTTCAACGATTAGATCAATCAAATTTATTCCACCCGAACATTGATCGGCTTTACTGTAAGATTACCACCGCCCGCAACACTGTACCACTTTCCTCTTTCGAGCTTGATTTTTTCCGTCATGCCATGCGTAATGTATCCGATTGTGTATTTCTCTCCCGTTTCAACATCGGTAAAAACCACATCCGTATCCCTATCACCGCTTACCCTTACCGTTCTAAAAAGCGGCTGTATCTGCTCTGCTTTCACACCGCCCTCCTCGCTTGAAAGGGTAAAGGTATGCTCCCTCTGTATAGCAGAATAAGCCAAAATCCCTGCCAGAAAAGCCAATGCCACGCATAAAATAAACCGCTTCGCCTTCATCTAAACACCTCCTGCAAATCCGAATTGACTTACTTCTTATCTCCCAAAAGCATGATAGAATTTGCCAAGATAGATATGATGACACAAATCCATAAAGCTTTGCTCATAGAGGGCAATATATCCATAAGACCGCCCCAATCTTCATTGATAACTCGCATGGCGGCATCCGAATAAAATGCGCATACAGTTAATGCTGTCAACGATAAACTTATAAAACCAAACCATTTTGAGCTTTTCTGTTTAAACAACCAAACCAAATTTAGGATTGCAAAAATAATTGCACCAGCACCCATCGCTAACCACATATTTTAACCTCCATACATTTCGATTTATCGCTCTTTTCAAGCGCACCTGCGCCGCCTTTCTTATCTTACTGCTTCAAATTTCTCCCGAACGTATAAATATACCACACCATTCATGCCAAATGTACCCATAATCAGCACAACCGCCGCAACCACAATCGCCCCGATGGTATCCATCAGCCCTGCGAAATCCCTAATCTGCACACGGTAGCGAATCTCCAGAAATTGTAGAAAAAGCGCCGCCACACAGCAGCAAAAGCTTAAAAAAACATATTTACTCAAGCCGCCGAAATTTCTGACCTTACCTCGCGCCGCGTATGGAATCCACCATGCCGCTAACCCCAGCAAAATACTTCCGATACTATAATATACACTCATTTGCATTTTCTCCTTTCCGCAAAATATGCCGTCTTTTCCATTACTGCCATCTGCTCCAACTATTTCTTTTTTGTGCTTTCACGCCCTTTCTTTGTTTCGTTTCTCTGATTGAACAAAGAATTATTGCCTGCATCTGTAAAGCTCCTTTATTCCGACTATAAACGACATAAGAATGATGATTATGTAAACAATTCTCATTCCAATGGAACGTTCCGCCCAACTGTCAACCGCAATGAGAGACCACAGTATCCCCTGCACAACCTGCACGCCCCCTTCAATTTTCGGATTGCCCTTCTTCTTATATCGCATAATCAGCAAAGCAATATAAAGAATCAGCATAATTGTCAATAAAATTTTTGTCACCATGATACCTCCATAAAATATTCCTCTATAAATTGGGATTGATTAGTCTTTTGGCATCGTGCATTTCCAAGCTATAAATGCAAGAATACCGCAGACCACAGCAACTCCAATACAAACTGTTCGTGCAATGTTGCTCAAATCCAAGAAACCACTTCCTGTACCTGTAATTGCACAGGCAATTGCTAAAATGGTCATGAGAACAAAAACAATACTAACAATCCTCAAAATGGTATTTTTCAAGCTATCACACTCCTTCGTCAAATCCCGATTTTCTTAATTCTACATACTGGAATTTGCCGATCTGTTCTGTGTATCGAAATTTATATGCCTAATATAGTAATGCATTCATACTCTTTAAATACATCGTTTAACCAAACATCTGCTTCATGGTATAATTCTTTAGTTTTTTCATCTTTCTCTTTAATAACCTGTCCAATTTTTTCCCATGTTTCAAGGGATATTTCCGTTTCTCCAAATGGATCATATGTGGGAATGACTTCTATAATAGCATCTAGAAATCCCTGATTTTCAAACATAACATCATCATGCAACAACAAAGAATCATCCTTCCAGAAGGTTTTTTCATCCCACTTTCCTTTGTAAAATTCATGATAACATGTGCCATCTCTTTCACTATTTCTAACAAAATATTTCAATATGACTTACACCTCCAAATCCCGATTTATCGCTCTTTTCAGGCGCACCTGCGCCGCCTTTCTCCCTGCCGTTTTCGGCACTGTGGGGAAGGGTTTGGAAAGGGAAGCCTTGTGTCCCTTTCCTCGTCTGCGGAGGTTTGGAACCCATTACAGAAGGTGCGCCCAAATAAGAAACCTTGTATTCTGAAATGCTGAAAGCTACGGCTACTGCGTCAGTTCCCCTTGACAGCCTAAGTCAAAGGATGCCTGCGGAAAACTTCCTTGTATCCGCCGTCTTTCAGCTATTTCATTTTCTTCACGTTTTCTTATTGGAACACACCTAAGCGGGTTCCAAGTTTTTGTTACTTTTTAGCATAAAAAGTAAGGGAGAAAGCCCTTGTTTCGCCGAGAAAGTTCCAAACGGGCGAACCACTAATGTTGGCTAACCATTCTATTTTGGCGCTCCTCCGCCCAATCGGCGCAATGCACCGCTTTCCCTTTATTTGGATTATAGCATAAAACCCGCGCCCCATTTCTTAAGACTTTCTTACAATTCCCCCTCGCCTTTTGGTTGCAAAATCCCCTTAGGATTGCTATAATTTGAAAAAACAGATACCAAGGAGGACTTCCCATGAAAATTGCTTGCTACGCTGCAGGTTCCGTCGGCACAAATAATTATGTGATTTCCGATGACAACGGTATTACCGCTATCATCGACTGCGACGGCAGCCCTGCACCTTTATATCAGTATGTAGAACAGAATCATCTCAAGGTTACACATATCCTGCTGACCCATGGACATTATGACCATATCGGCTCCGTCAACGAGGTTGCCGCGCATTTCGGCTGCAAAATCGTCGGCGCGGCAAAGGAAATGCCCGTCTTTACCGATCCTGCGCTCAACTGTTCCCAATTTGTCGGCGGCCCCATCATCGTTCACCCCGATATTTTGGTTTCCGAGGGCGATAAGGTAACCGTCGGCGATATGGAATTTGACGTAATGGAAACCCCCGGACATACGGTAGGCTCCATCTGCTTTATCGGCAAGGATATCATTTTCAGCGGCGATACCCTGTTTCAGGGCTCCTGCGGCAGAACAGATCTCCCCACCGGCGATTGGGATGATATCAAAAAATCCCTGAAAAGGCTCGCCGCACTCCCCGGGGATTATCAGGTATATTCCGGTCACGGCCCTGCCACCACGCTGGAAACAGAACGCAGAACCAACCCCTACATGAGATAACCTGCTGCCTCAAAATTACTTTGTCTACAGCCTATACCCCCGCACTGCCTGCGGGGGTTCTTTTTTTCTGTTCGCTTGTTCCCTCCTTTGCTTTTTGCTATACTAAAATCAATACTAATTTTTTGAGAAAAAGGAGGACTCCCCATGAAATACATTCTTTCCTTAGACCAAGGCACAACCAGCTCCCGCGCGATTCTTTTCGACCAGAACGGGCAGATGAAAAGCGTTGCGCAGAAGGAATTTCAGCAATACTATCCACACCCCGGCTGGGTGGAGCATGACGCTCTGGAAATCTGGGAAACACAGCTTTCGGTTGCCAGAGAGGCGATTGCCAAGCTTGGCATTTCCGCAAGGGAAATTGCCGCCATCGGCATCACCAACCAGCGCGAAACCACCATCCTCTGGGACAAGCGCAACGGCAAGCCGATTTATCATGCCATTGTCTGGCAGTGCAGAAGAACCGCACCCTATTGCGATTCTTTGCAGGAGCAGGGCTACACCGAAAAAATCCGTCAAAAAACAGGGCTTTTGATTGATGCCTATTTCTCCGCAACAAAAATCCGCTGGATTCTGCAAAATGTTCCCGAAGCGAAGGCACTCGCGGAAAGCGGCAATCTGCTTTTCGGAACCATTGATACCTGGCTAATTTGGAACCTGACAGGCGGACAGGTTCACGCCACAGATTATTCCAACGCCTCCCGTACCATGCTGTTTAATATCCATACGCTGGAATGGGATACCGAGCTTCTGGATCTACTGGAAATCCCGCGTTCCATCCTGCCCGAGGTGCGCCCGTCCAGCGGCATTTTCGGCAGCACGCTCCCCCTTCTCTTTGGCGAAAGCATCCCGATTGCAGGGGCGGCAGGCGATCAGCAGTCTGCCTTATTCGGGCAGGCGTGCTTCTCCCCCGGCACCGCCAAGAATACCTTTGGCACAGGCGGCTTTCTGCTGATGAACACAGGGGACAAGCCCGTTTCCTCGCAAAACGGCTTAGTCACCACGATTGCATGGGGTCTGGGCGGCAAAATCACCTACGCACTGGAGGGCTCTATTTTCGTTGCAGGCGCGGCAATCCAGTGGCTGCGCGATGAATTGGGGCTGATTTCCTCCGCAGGGGAAACGGAAGGACTTTGCAGAGAGGTTCCCGATACCTGCGGTGTCTATCTCGTGCCTGCCTTTGTGGGCTTGGGCGCACCCTATTGGGACCCCTACGCGCGTGGCTGCCTGACGGGGCTGACCCGCGGCGCAAACCGCTGTCATATCGTGCGCGCGGCAGTCGAGTCCATGGCATACCAAACCTATGATGTCCTCCACGCCATGGAGCAGGATGCAGGCATTCCCCTTGCAGAGCTGCGTGTAGACGGCGGTGCGGCGGCAAATTCCTTCCTGCTGCAATTTCAGTCCGATATCACAGGCGTACCGGTTCTGCGCCCCTCCACACTGGAAACCACTGCCCTCGGCGCGGCATATCTGGCAGGGCTTGCCGTCGGCTATTGGGCAGATTTATCGGAAATCCGCCGCAACTGGCAGGTTTCCGCCGCCTTCTCCCCTGCGGCAGAGAGTGAAAAAATCAAGGAAACGCTCGCAGGCTGGCATCATGCCGTCAGACAGGCAAGGCTCTCCGATGAGGCAGAATAACTATATCTTGTTAAAATATGCCGTATATATTGATTTTATCCACCAGATATAGTATAGTATTCGGTATAAACCCCAAAATTTCGTTTCTTGCCGAAGAAGGAGGAAGTCTTATGTATGTCATCAAAAAGGATAATACCCACGAAGCATGGAATGTGCAGAAGGTCGTGGTTGCAGTCAATAAATCAGCCTATCGCGCCATGGTAAAATTCACGCAGGAGGAGCTGGATTTCATCTGCTCCTTCGTGGAGGAAAAGGCGCGCTCTCTGGGGCGGGAGGGCATTCCCATCGCAGAAATGCACAATATCGTTGAGGCCGCCCTCGAGCAGGTCAAGCCGGAGGTAGCGAAAAGCTATCGGGACTACCGCAATTATAAGCAGGATTTTGTCAAAATGCTGGATGAGGTCTATAAAAAAAGCCAATCCATCATGTATATCGGGGACAAGGAAAACAGCAACTCCGACAGCGCCCTTGTTTCCACCAAGCGTTCTCTGATTTATAATCAGCTGAATAAAGAGCTTTATCAGAAATTCTTTATGACAACCGAGGAGCTGCAGGCATGTCGGGATGGGTATATCTATATCCACGATATGTCCGCCAGAAGGGACACCATGAACTGCTGCCTGTTCAACGTGAAGGATGTGCTGACAGGCGGCTTTGAGATGGGGAATCTCTGGTACAACGAGCCGAAAACGCTGGAGGTTGCCTTCGATGTCATCGGGGATATCGTGCTTTCTGCGGCGAGCCAGCAATACGGCGGCTTTACCGTGCCCTCTGTGGATTTACTCTTAGAGCCGTTTGCGGAGAAAAGCTATGAAAAATATTACCGCCGCTATATCGATATGGGTCTGACCGCGCGCATCGCAGACAGAGAGGCCATGAAGGATATCCAGAAGGACTTCGATCAGGGCTTTCAGGGCTGGGAATATAAATTCAACACCGTGGCCTCCAGCCGCGGCGATTATCCCTTTATCACCATGACCTTCGGTACCGGCACAGGCAAATTTGCGAAAATTGCCTCCATCACTATGCTGCATGTCCGCCGCAAGGGACAGGGCAAAAAAAGCTGCAAAAAGCCTGTTCTTTTCCCGAAGCTGGTGTTCCTCTATGACGAAAACCTGCATGGCCCCGGCAAGGAGCTGGAGGATGTATTTGAAGCAGGGATTCTCTGCTCCTCCAAGAGCATGTACCCCGATTGGCTTTCTCTGACGGGTGAGGGCTATGTAGCGGAGGTTTATAAAAAATACGGTGCCATCATCAGCCCCATGGGCTGCAGAGCCTTCCTTTCCCCCTGGTTTGAGCGGGGTGGCATGGAGCCTGCCGATGCAGAGGATAAGCCTGTGTTCGTCGGGCGGTTCAATATCGGCGCGGTCAGCCTGCATCTGCCTATGATTTATGCCAAGGCAAAGCAGGAAAGCAGACCCTTCTTTGAGGTTCTGGATTACTATCTGGAGCTGATTCGTCAGCTGCATATCCGTACCTATGCCTACCTCGGCGAAATGCGTGCCTCTACAAACCCTCTGGCGTACTGTGAGGGCGGTTTTTACGGCGGCCACCTGAAATTCCACGAAAAGATTAAACCGCTCTTAAAAACGGCGACAGCGTCCTTCGGCATTACGGCACTGAATGAATTACAGGAGCTGTATAACGGGAAATCTCTGGTTGAGGACGGGCAGTTTGCGATTGATACCCTACAGCATATCAATGATAAAATTGCGGAATATAAGAAGGCGGACGGCAATCTTTACGCCATCTATGGCACGCCTGCGGAGAGCCTCTGCGGCTTGCAGATTACGCAGTTCCGCAAGAAATACGGCGTGATTGAGCATGTTTCCGACCGTCCCTACGTCTCCAACAGCTTCCACTGCCATGTGACCGAGGATATCACCCCGATTGAAAAGCAGGATCTGGAAAAACGCTTCTGGGATTTATCCAACGGCGGCAAAATTCAATATGTAAAATACCCCATTGATTATAATCTGGATGCCATCCGCATCCTTGTGCGCCGCGCCATGAAGCTGGGCTTTTATGAGGGGGTCAATCTTTCCCTTGCCTATTGCGATGACTGCGGCCATCAGGAGCTGGAAATGGATGTTTGCCCGAAGTGCGGCAGCAAAAATCTTACAAAAATCGAGCGCATGAACGGCTATCTTTCCTACTCCCGCGTGAAGGGGGATACCCGTCTGAATGACGCAAAAATGGCTGAAATCGCAGAAAGGAAGAGTATGTAATGCGGTATCATAATATTACAAAGGACGATATGCTCAACGGCGAGGGGCTGCGTGTGGTGCTCTGGGTGAGTGGCTGCGCGCACCATTGCGAGGGCTGTCATAACGCCGTCACATGGGACCCTGAGGGGGGTCTTGCCTTTGATGCGGCGGCAGAGGAGGAGCTGTTCTCCCTGCTCTCCCGCGACTATATCAGCGGCATTACCTTCAGCGGCGGCGATCCGCTTTATACGGGCAATCGGGAGGAAATCGAACGGTTGGCGAGGAAGGTCAAGCTGGAATATCCGGGGAAGAATATCTGGCTGTATACAGGCTACCGCTGGGAGGAAATCAGCGCACTGCCGCTGATGCAATACATTGATGTGCTGGTGGATGGGCGGTTTATTGCCGATTTGAAGGATACCAAGCTGCACTGGAAGGGAAGCTTCAATCAGCGCATCATTGATGTGCAGAAATCCCTGCAAAGCGGCTCCCTTTACTTATACCATGCAGAATGAGAGAGGAACGAGATATGGAAAAAATCAGGATTAAATATCTGAGCGATAAAATTGAAAGGCTGCGCTACATTGACGGGAAATCCGACTGGATTGACCTGCGTGCGGCAGAGCGTGTAGAGCTGAAAAAGGGCGAATTTAAGCTGATTCCGCTGGGGGTTGCCATGCAGCTTCCGCAGGGGTTTGAGGCGCATATTGTGCCGCGCAGCTCGACCTTCAAGAACTTCGGCATCATCCAGACGAACCACTGCGGCATCGTGGATGAAAGCTACTGCGGCAACAATGACCAGTGGTTCATGCCGGCATTTGCACTGCGGGATACGGTGATTGAGGTGAATGACAGAATCTGCCAGTTCCGCATATTTGCGCACCAGCCGACGCTGACATTTGCGGAAACAGACGACCTTGGGAACGAGGATCGCGGCGGACTCGGCTCGACCGGAAGGCAGTAAAAAACGGTGGACTTTACCGGACAAAGTGGACAGATTGGACACCTTGTGGACACCCATTGGACACCAAAAAGACGGGGTGTGGACACCCCTGTGGACACCCTATGGACACAGAAAAAAAGTGATTTTCCAAATGGAAAATCACTTTTTTTGTTTTGGGGGATTTTTATTGTGCTTTGTAAGTAAATTCTAAAGGCTTATATCCTTTCGCCTTAATGACAATTTTTGTTTCGCTGGATGCACTGAAGTGCTTTGTGCCTAATTCGATTTTCTTATCTGCTGTACGCAAAATATAATTTGTATCTCCAAAAGTGAAGCTAGAGCTTGCTTTTGTATATGTCTCGCCATTTACAGTAATTTCCTCTATCGCTTCGAAAAACGGATCAATTTCACCGGCATCATTTGCAAAAATCATATCATAGCTATTACTAAAGGTACCGACTGTATATGCAACAGAAGCAGGTGTCGGTGCCTCCTTGCCTTCGGCTTCACCGCTGTCACCGCCGCCATCACTGCCGCCGCTATCGCCGCCTGTGCTGCCGCCCGTCTTTTCGATGGTATAGGTCAAATCAGCATAGCCTGTTGCCTTAATAACAACCTTAACATCCTTGCTTGTATCAACACCGTTTGCCGCCAAATCCAGTGCATCATACATACTGCTGTAAGCAGAATTGATTACTGTTCTTCTGAACTGACTTTCTTTAAAGCCCAAGTATCCTTTTTCGCTGTATGCAGTTCCGTCTACCTCTACAGATGTAATCGCATTGATATACGCATGCAACTCAGTCTCTTTCAGATTTTTAAATGTCAATCTGTAGTAGTCTGTATTTTCGCCGAATGCGCTAGTATCCTTTGCTTTGAATACGCAATTATCTACTGCAACGCTTGCGGGTGTTTCCGGTTCAGAGGGGTCGGTTGTGCCGCCGCCACTTGTCTTTGCGATTGTGAATGTTACATCTTCATAGCCTACCGCTTTGATGACAACCATAACATCATTGCTTGTATCAATGCCGCCTGCCGCCAAATCCAGTTTATCGTATTCGGAAAAACCATAAGCAGGATTGCTCGCTACCACTCTAAATTTATCTTCCTCCAGATTCCCGCTAGAGAAATTCTGTTTTGTATACTCTTTGCTGCCAACAGTTACCGTTTCTACGCTGTTCAGGTAAGCCTTGAGTTCATCATCGGCAGCACCTTTGAAGGAGACTCTGTAATAGCCGTCAGCTTCATTCAGCATATAGCTGTCAAATGCAGGGGTTGTTACGGTTTCTGCATCCTTTGCGGTTACTTTGAACTCTGCTGTCAGAGGTTCCTCGTAGTAGTTTGCTGTCAGAGAAACGGTATAGTCGCCTGCTTCTACCTCCTGTGCAGTCAGAGTCAGCTTCAGCACGTTGCCATCCGCTGCGTTCTTATCAATTTCGTAATAAGCAGCCGCAGAGCCTTCTGCGCCCTTATAGAGTACGTTCTTTACAACCTTACCCTCCTTCATCAGGGCAACGCCTGTGAGGTTTTTCAGGAAATCACCCTTCGAGCCTTCTACGGTGAGTGTTGCTGTTTCACCCTGCTTGAAGGATTCTTTATCTACGGAAAGGGTCAGGTCTGTTTCTTTCATCTTGTTATTATTGATTGCGATTGTTTTCTTCTGGTAGCCTGTTGCAACGATGGAGATTGTATTTTCGCCAACCTTGAGCACGCCTGCCTTGATTGTGATTGTGCCTGCCGCTTTATCAATCTCATACGCATCCTCTCTCAGCATGCGCCAATCCCCGTTCAGATACAGACCTTTGATTTCGCCAACATAAGCTTTATTTTCTGTTGTCAGCACAACCGGTCGTCCTTCTGCTGCATCGCCTACCATGAAATCAGGTGCTGTCAGCTTGCCATAATCACCGTTATACTGTGTTTCTCCCAGAAGACCATCCTCCAGAATTGCTTTTACTGCGTAGGGTCTATTGGGATTCTTTGCATCTTCGCTGACATTTTTCAGATAATCCGCATAGGAAAGCCAGCTTGCGTTCCCTGTCTGTGCGGTATTCACAGCAGTGATATAGCTGCTGTATTTATAATAATCTGTTGCGCCTTTATCGAATACGGAATCACGACCGTTGATATCATATCTCCAATAATTTACAATCTTCTCTACATCTGCTGTTGTCCGTTCCATTTTATGCAGGAGCAGGGCATTTGCCAGCAGGTCTGTATCGAACACCAGATTTGCAGGCATTGTATTACTGCCGCCGCCATCCTCGGAGGAGCCGCCGCTGCTGCTGCCGCCTGTTGCATGGGTCACAACATCCACATCAGACGCTGCATACTGATATACAACCGTCTTCTCCGCTTCTTTCCCTTCCCTTACATTGAAGTTTGTTTCAAAGGTTTTGAAGCCATTGCTGCTGATGGTCAGCTTATAGTTTCCTTTGTAGGAAAGATGGTTTTCCTTATCGTTATAGAGAACAAAGGTATCCCCAAAGAGGTAATAATCCTCGATATAGGTCAGCTTTTCTGTTTTCCCGTTGGGGTCTGTCAGGGTTACGCTTTCGATGGGGCTTGTGATGCCGTAGGTCATATCCTTCACGTTAAAGTGCAGGTTTTTACCGGATTCGGGCATTTCTGTCAGCTCCATGCTAGGTGCTTTTTCATTGACAACATGGATGGGAACCAGTACGGTTTCACCTGCTGTGGATTTTACGCGCACATAGTAACGACCGTTGCTGAAGAAATTGGGCTGTCCCAGTTCGATTGTCAGCTGACCGTAATCGCCGTATTTGTTTGTAGCTACTTTTGTATTAAATTCCAGATCGTTATTCAGGCTTTCCAGTCTTTCGCTATAGCCTGCCAGCTGCAGGGTAGTGATGCCGTCGAACCATGCCTTTTCTTCTGCGGTATTGTAATTGAATTTGATGATTACTTCGCCGGATACTTTCCCGAAATCTTCTCCTTCCTTCAATTCTGCATCAGGAGAATAGAACGCGCGTGCATTTACGGATTTATTCAGATCGAAGGTGGTTGTCTTGGGCTCTTTACGGATATTGCCATCTGTATCATAATTTGTCAGGTGGTAATCCCAGATGGCTACTGCGCCATGCGTCAGCACACGCTGCGGCAGGTACTGTGTGCCTGTATAAACAGCCGCCGCGCCATCTGTGCCGTTCAGGGTGATGGTCTGTGTTTTGCCATCAGCGGCAACAACAACCTGCTTGGGTGTACCTGTCAGGGCAAGCTTTGCGATTGTGCCATCTGTGGTTACCTTGGACAGCGCCTTTGTTACGTCCTTACCGTCAACAGTTACGGTTGCCTTACTCATATCATAGCCATTGGCAAAGACCAGAGGCAGCCATGCGCCCATATCGGTGGTCTGCACCTTTGCTTGTGTTTCATCTACGATTTTATTTGCGGTTACGGTGCCGCCGCCATGAGAGCCGCCGCCGGAGGAGGAACCACCGCCGCCACCGCCGGAGGGTTTCTTCGTATTGGTTTTGGTTGTTTTATCCGTTTTTGCGGTATCGTCTGTTTTTGTTTCTGTTTTATCCTCAGAGGTATCAGAAGAAGAATAATGCTCTCTCATGCGATGCAGAAGCTGTGCAAATTCTTCTCTTGTTACCTGCTGTGCGGGGCGAAGGGTCTTATCCTCATAGCCTGACGCATAGCCCTGTGCAATCATTGCGGAGATTGCCGCCTTTGCCCAGCTGCTGATGCTGCCTGCGTCGTTATAGGATGCAAGTGTGCTTTCATCGCCGCCTGTTACGGAAAAGGCTCTGACCAGAATGGTGAACAGCTCCTGTCTGGTTACGGGGCGATCGGGGTAGATGGAATCTCCATCGCCATAGAAGATATTCAGCTCGACCGCCTTTGCCATGGAGCCGGCATACCATGCGTTTTTATCCGCATCGGTGAAGTTATCCAGCACACTGACATCGCCTGCGCCTGTCTGCATCACGCGAGAAAGGATTGCCGCCAGCTGTGCGCGTGTTAAGGCAGCCTTCGGCGCGATTTTATCCTCGCTTACGCCTGTGATAAAGTTGTTCTTAACAGCGAACTCCATCGCTTCCTTAGACCAATTCTGCGGCATATCAGAGTAATCCGCAGATGCGGCAGCATAAGCCTGACTGCTCAACAGTACAGATGTGCAAAGTACGCCCGACAGCAATCGGTACATTCCTTTGTTCTTCATAAAATTCTCCTTTCAGTTTTCCTTCCCTATTATCCAGTGTTTACATAAACAAAAAAATGATTGTTTTCAAAGAATCATTCTATTGTTAGTTGTATCTAACTTTCAGCAGTTTATCATCTGTATTGTTCGCCTGTCAAGGCATATTCTTCCAAAAATGTCCTTGCTGAAAAAACTTATCAACTTTCGCTTTAGTTGCAAAAAAATCTCATTTTCGGCAGAATTTTTATTTTTGCAGCAAAAAAACAGACGAACCGCTTTCGCAAATTCGTCTGTTTTTTATTGATTCGATTTTCTCAAATACCTTTTGATTGCTTACTGCAGGGGTGCTACTGCGCCGCCGTAGGTGTTATTGATGAAATCAACCACTGTCTGACCATGCAGAACTTCCATCAGCTCAGCAATGCCGGGCAGATTTTCGTTGCCTTCTTTTACTACAACTACGTTGCCGTATGTTTTAGCTGCTACGGATTCTGCATCCTCTGTTGCCAGAGCGTCATCCTCTGTCAGCTTATTTTGCAGTGCATAGTTGGAGTTGATTGCTGCAAAGCCCAGATCGCTCAGGGACAGAGGCAGCTGTGCAGCTTCCATTTCAACGATTTCCAGATTGTAGGGGTTTTCTGTGATATCCAGCTTTGTTGCGGTTACGCCTGCATCGGGATTCAGCTTAATCAGACCATTTGCTTCCAGAAGCAGCAGCGCACGACCGCCGTTTGTAGCGTCATTGGGGATACCAACCTTTGTGCCGGCGGGGATATCCTTCAGATCCTTTACAGTGCCGGCATAGATGCTCATGGGTTCAAAATGAACCTTGCCAACTGCTACCAGATGTGTACCCTGTTCCTTATTGAACTGCTCCAGATAAGGGGTGTGCTGGAAGTAGTTTGCATCCAGATCACCGGATTCTGTTGCCAGGTTAGGCTGTACATAATCTGTAAATTCAACGATATCCAGCTTGATGCCTTTTTCTGCCAGTTCATCCTTTGCTGCATTCAGGATTTCAGCGTGAGGTGTGGGAGAGGCACCGATTTTCAGTGTGATTTCCTCTTTATTGCTGTCATCATTTGTTGCTGCGTCATCAGAGCCACCGCAAGCTGCCAGACCAACAGTCAGCACACCTGCCAATAAAATTGCAAAAAATTTCTTCATAGTACGTTTCCTCCTTGTTTTAAAAAAAAATATTCTTTTGCTTTTGTTTTTTTATGTGAAGCCTAAAAAGCAGGCTTACAATCTTCTATCTGTGTGCTTGGAAATACGCATGCCAAGCTCCTGAAATACCAATACGATGATTGCCATGAGGATGACCATGACATACATGATATCGGACTGCTTTCTATAATAGCCGTAGTTGATGGCAATCGCACCCAAGCCGCCTGCACCGACGATACCTGCCATTGCGGAATAACCAAGGATTGTGGTGATGCTGATTGCCGCACCGACCAAGAGGGAGGGCTTTGCCTCGGGCAGAAGCACCTTTGTCATAATCTGAAAGGGAGAGGCACCCATAGACTGTGCCGCCTCAACCACGCCGATTTCCACTTCCTTCAAAGAGGATTCTACCATTCTTGCGATGAAGGGTGCGGCTGCAATCCAAAGACCGACAATCGCCGCCTTCGCACCGATGATGGTGCCGACCACCATTTTTGTGAAGGGCATCAGCGCAATCAGGAGAATCAGGAAGGGAATGGAACGGAAGAAGTTGATAATCATTCCCAGAAGGCTATTCAGCCAAGGAATCGGGTGGATTCCATCCTTATCGGTTACAACCAAAACCAAGCCCAACGGCAAGCCGATGATATACGCCAGAACTGTAGAGATGACTGTCATATAAATGGTTTCTATAAAGCCTTGCCCGACCAGAGCAAGCATACCTTCCTTAAACATATTCTACCTCCTCTACTTCTACGCCTCTGTCTGTGAGATATTGAATCATTTTTTGGCGGATTTCCTTTTCCTCGGGGAACTGCACCAGCATCTGACCAAAGGCTTGATTTTCAATCGTTCTTGTATTTGCCGCCAAAATATTTACGACATTCTTCAGCTCAATCATCATCTGCCCAAGCACAGGCTCATTTTCACTGCCGCCCTTGAATACCAGACGATAGGAATACGGCAGCTTGCCTGTATATGCCTCTCGGTTTGTACCCTCGTGCATAACCAGCTCCTGCCCGATTTTTGTTTTGGGGGCACGGAAGATTTCCTCCACGCCGCCCTCCTCGGCAATCAGACCGCCATCAATGATGGCAACACGGTCACAAATTTCCTGAATGACGCTCATTTCATGGGTGATGACTACAATCGTGATACCCAAGCGGGTGTTGATATCCTTTAACAAGGAAAGAACACCTGCGGTTGTATTCGGGTCCAGTGCGGAGGTGGCTTCATCGCAAAGCAGCACCTTCGGCTCGGTTGCCAACGCTCTTGCAATGGCAACTCTCTGCTTCTGCCCACCGGAAAGCTGCGCCGGATAGGATTCCATACGGTCTGCAAGGCCTACCAAATCCAACAGCTCCTTGGCTCTTTCCTTCGCCTTTGCCTTCGGCACACCGGAAATTTCCATCGGGAAGCAGACATTATCCAGTGCCGTTCTCTGCATCAGCAGATGGAACTGCTGGAAAATCATACCCATGTGTCTGCGCTGCTCTCTCAATTCCTTATCGCCAAGGGCGGTCAGCTCCACGCCATCCAGCCAAACCTTGCCGGCTGTGGGACGCTCCAGAAGGTTGATGCAGCGAACCAGTGTGCTTTTGCCGGCACCGCTCAGCCCGATGATGCCGAACACCTCTCCCTTTTTAATATCTGCGCTTACGCCATGGAGCACCTCCAGCTCGCCCGCCTTGGTGCGGAACCGCTTTTTGATACCCTCTAAGCGAATCATCGTTTCTTTTTCAGACATTTCCCAAACCACCTTTTCTTTATACGCAAAATAAAAAGCTCTCCTCCCGTTTGACCACTCAGTCAAAGGGACGAGAGCATAATATGCTTCGTGTTACCACCCTAATTCACAGCAACCTCACGATTACTGCCTTAACAAGTACGGGCATTTGCCGATACTCCGGCGCTGTCACGGGCGCTCCCGTCGCAGCCTAAAGGGAAACCCTCTCGGTGCGCGGCTCCAAGACCATCTTCCAACCCTTCCGCATTTCCTCCTTCGCAGCTACCGGAGGTTCTCTGTAAAATCTTTCAGGCTGTACTCTTCTTTTCATTGCCTTTGTTTTTTGAACTTGTACCCCATTATACCCCGTAAAAAATATTTGTCAACTCTTTTTTTGAATTTTTTTAATCTTTTTCTTCGTCCTCGGAGGAAGCATATTGTGCAAAGGGAATATCCTCATACAGATACTTATGAAGCATATCCTTTGCCTGCGCAAGGTCGTAGATATAATACCATGCCTTACCGATGATTTTGCCTTCGGCGTGGATATATTCATTGGGGAACGCCGCCTGATCCAGCGTGAGAGAACTGCCCTTCAGACCGACGGAGGCCAATTTCAGAAGCTCATCATTGCTGAGGGAGGTCTGCACCATAGGGGCGAATTTCCGCACATAGGAGGGGTATTCCAGAGGGTTAATCTCCTTCGCCTTTTCAAAAAGGGACGCAAGAACCTCTCTCTGGCGAGAGGTACGCATATCATCATTATCAATCTTGCGGATACGGGAATAGCTGACCGCCTGCGGCCCGTTCAGGGTGATATAGCCTGTTTCGTAAAGGGGCTCGCCCGACAGAAGATAGGCGTTAATTTGCAGACGCTCCGCTTCGGTGACATCCACCTCGACACCGCCCATGGCATCAATCACCTCTGCGAGGGAATCGAAATTGACGGCGACATAATCGGTTACATCCAAGCCGAAATTTTCATTGAGGGTGCGGATGGCAAGCTCCGGCCCGCCATAGGAAAAGGCATGGTTGATGCGGGTGTTATTGTAGCCGGGGATGGCAACATAGGTATCTCTTGCGATGGAGACCAGCTTAACCTGCCCTGTTTTGGTATTGACGGAGGCAACCATGACAACATCGGAGCGACCGTTATAATCGTGATTGCGGGAATCAATGCCGTAAAGGGCAATATTGATGACCTTTTCATTCACGCTTTCATTGACGGAAAGATTATCCTCATCCACCTCGGTACGATCCAGACCGCCAACCATGTATAAAAATACACCGTAAGCCGCGCCGAGCAGCGCAAGACAGACAGCCAGAGTAATCAGAAGGGTCTTGAGATACAGGCGTTTCAGGTGCTTTCTGTGCTCCTCCTTTGTCATTCTCTGCTTTGCATATTTTTTCGCCGTCGGGCGTTTTTTTCGCTTCGATGTGTGTACCTCTCTGTTTTCGCGCAAGGTATGCCCCTCCTTTTTGTTGTGTTACAAGACATTTTCTTTATTTTAAAGGAGTTTTCGACAAAAAACAATTAAGATTCCTTTAAGATGTGATTTCTGCAAAAAAACAGCTCAGGCGCGAAAGCCTGAGCCGAAGGGATTTTAGATTTTACTGCACCAGCGCGAGAATCTGCTCCACGGGGGCATAAACCTCGCCATCCACATAGAAGCATTGGATGCCGCTTTCCTTGCCGCCGATGAGAAGCTTGAAATCGGCTTTTTTGGTGACAAGGTGTCCGCTGTGATCCATGAGCATTTCATTTCCCATGGTGGTAAGGGTTTTGCCGACGGTGAGATTGAGCGTACCTGCATCCTTTTTATATTCGGCGGAAAACCTTTTGCCAAGCTGTGCCATCTGCCGCAGAGGGGCATAGGGCGTGCCGAAGATTGCAAGGGTGGTCAGCTTCGCCTCCTTGCCTTTTACGGTAACGGTCTGCTCTGTGGTCTGCATACTATTCGTAAGCCCAACCCAGCTAAGCTCGTAGGGTTTGATGCGGTCGGTATAAATGCCGTCCACGCCTGCGGCAAGAGCATCCTCAAAGATGCGGTAGCGATTGACGGTGTGCGCATAGACCTTGAGCCCCTTTGCCTTCAGCTTGGAGATATTTTCCTTCTTTGCGCGGTCGATATGCAGGGTGACGGTATCAATGCCGTTTGCGGCACAGAAATTCGCGATATCGTCATAATTGGGATTTGCATAAAGATACAGGGTGAAAATCCAGTTTTCAAAGGGATAGATTTCCTTGATCCAGCTGAGCATTTCTTTATTATACAGCTGCGGAATGATGCGTTGCAGCGCCTCCGGCGCACCAATATTATTTGCGATATTGACCAAATCTTGAAATTGCTTTTGCACCTGCGCCTTATCGGTGGTTTTGGTATCCGTTATGAGGTACATATCGGGGTATTCCTGCATGAGATAGAGCAAATCCACCGCTGTCATGGGGGTCTGCTCATAGACCGCAGGGGTCGAGGTGAAGGTTTTGGTATCCATCACCAGAGAGCCGCTCGGCTTGATTTCCAGACGATAATAGGAGCCGTCCTTTTCAAAATCGTGCCGCACAACGAGGGTACCGTCTGAGGTATAGGTGAAATCCGCCTCTACGGCACGGAAGCCATTCTGCCATGAGGTCAGGAACGCTTCTTTGGAATTGGTTTCGATTTTACCGTCTGCCTCCCCCAAGGCATGGGCAATCAGAGGATTTTTGCTCTGCCAATCCGCCGCAAGGGCAGGCTGTGCCGCCGAAGTGCCAAGCACCAACGCCAGAGCAAATGCCGCTATTCTTTTTCCTTTCATGCTCTTCTCTCCAATCTTTTCCAATTATAAAGCACAAAAAACAGGGATAGTACTCTATCCCTGTTCCCTTGCATTTCTATTATTCGTCTTCGTCATCGAACAGATCATAGAATGTATTGGATACCTTTTCAAAATCGTCATCGCTTTCGATATTGAGAAGCTCGATGCCGTCCTCGTTTTCCTTATATTCATACAGGAGAACGGTTTCATCCTCCAGGGGCAGCAATGCGATATATTCCTTATCGGCAATGCCATCCACCGCAAACACACCAAGGATGCCACATTCCATTTCTGTATCATCATCCAGAGTGAGGGTTAAGGTTTCCATTTCCATTTCTTCGTGTACATGATCGTCATGATCGTGACCGCAGCCACATCCGCAAGTATCGCTCATTCTTGAATCCTCCTTAAAAATTATGATTTTCCGTTGAAGCACGGAAGCATTGATTGTATATATGATAACCGAAAATCTCGTTTTGGACAATTACTTTTTCTGACTTTTTTGACGGTTTGCCTCTTTTTCCGCAAGTTTTTTCGCTTTTCTGGCAAAGAAGCCCAAGTTATCGTCCGTCTGCTTTGTTTTTTTGCCCTTTTTGCCCTGCTTTTTGGGCGTTTTTGCCATAGAGAAGGGCTGTTCCTTTGCTTTCTTCTTCTTGGATTTTTGGGGTGCGCCGCCGGTTTCGATGACAAATTCACCGAAATCCTCTAAATCGTCAAATTCGCCCCAGCCATCGCCCTCTACCCATTTATCCTCAATGACAGGCTTTTTCGCTTTCATCGGCTTGATGATATCTTTTTTTGTTTTTTGGCTATCGACCAGCTTGCCGAAGGACATTTCCTTCTGCTCAAATTGCAGACCCCATGTTTTTTCGTAGCGGTGAATCCACTTGCGTTCATAGGGGGTGACAATGGTGATGGCAGTGCCTTCCATGCCCTTTCTGCCGCAGCGGCCTGCACGATGGAGATAATGCGTGGGCTCCTCGGGAACATCCAGATTGATGATATGCGTAACGCCCTCGATATCCAGACCGCGAGAGCCGATATCGGAGGCAACGAGGACATGAATTCTCCCCTCCCGAAAGCCATCCATGGCGTTTTTGCGCTCCTGCTTGCTCGCCTGCCCATAGATGCCTGCCGCCTTGATGCCGTGATAATTCAGCTTATCGACCGTTACCTCGATATTTTCGGGGTTATTGAGGAAAACCATGCACTTCTCCGGCTTTTCGCCTGCGAGAATTTTACGGAGATTGGCGAATTTTTCTCTGTGCGCGGAGAGGATATAATAATGATGGATACCCTTGGGGACAATGCCGCCGCTTTTGGCTTCCAAATCGACCGCGTCTGCCTTCATCATGGCTGCGGCTTTTGCCTTGGCTTCGCCGCTGACAGAGGCGGAAAGCAGAACAATCTGCCGCTCCTTTAGGGTTGTTTTGATGACAGCGGCAACATCCTCGACGTTGCCGTCATCCATAAGGCGGTCCCCCTCATCCAGAACGATGGTTCTGACGAGATGTGCCTGTATTTTTTTCTTGCGAATCAAATCCAAAATACGCCCGACAGAGCCGACCACGATACGCGGCTTTGCTTTCAGCTTTTCCAGCTGTCTGCCGATGCCTGCCGCACCGATGAGAAGGACACAGCCTGCCGCGATGCCCGCATTCTCCTGCAAAAGCTCCGCCTGATGATAGACCTGCGCCGCCAGCTCATGGGTGGGGGTGAGGATAATCGCCTGCGTGCCGCGGATTGACAGATCCAGCTTTTCAAAAATGGGCAAAAGATATGCTAAGGTCTTTCCGGAGCCTGTTTCGGAACGACCGATGACATCCTTGCCGGATAAAATTTCGGGAATCATTTTCTGTTGGATTTCCGTGGGGGCTGTGATGCCCTGCTCTGCCAGCGCCGTGACCAGAGCTGCACGCAGTCCCAATGCTTCAAATGTATGCTCCATAAATACATCCTTTCTTTTTTCGATGCAGAAGTTATGCCCACCATAAACAAAATCCTTCTGATACTGCGGAAAGGTTTGGGAAACGAACTGTTCATTACTTTGCTACGCAAAGCAGGCTTCGCCTGCCGCCCCTTCTTAGGCGGTAAGTAGTTTCCCGACTGGAATCCGCAGTCGGAATTTACTTCCGGCGAGGAAAACAGTGAGTTTCAAGGCTTCAGCCGATGGAACTCATCTGTTTATTCTTCTGTTTTAACAAGTCGAAATCCTGATTTCGACTTAGGTGTCGACAAAGTCGACACCCTCTTTCCTTAAATGATACTGATTTTTTCAAAATAGTCAAGGATGCCGCAATAAACCGCCCATGCAAGCCTTTCCTGATAGGCGGTATCATTGAGCAGACGCTCCTCCTCGGCGTTGGAAAGAAAGCCGCACTCCACGATAACGGCAGGGATTTGGGTGGTGCGGAGGATATAATACTCCTTATTTTCCTTTGCCATACGCCGATTGCTGCCATCCACGCGGCTTTTCAGGCTTTCCTGCACACATTCCGCAAGGATTCTGCCTCTTTCACTGCTTTTATGATAAAACACCTGCGCCCCCTTTGCCTTCGCAGAGGGGAAGGCATTCTGATGGATGCTGACGAGGATATCCGCGCCTGTTTCATTGGCAATACGCTGCCGCTCTGCCATATCCGCGTGCTTACTGCCGCCCAGCGCCGTATCCTGATTGCGGGTGAGAATGACCTCCGCGCCGCCCTGCTCCAGATATTCCGTCAGCTTTTCTGTAACTGCGAGGTTCAGTATTTTTTCATTTTCGCCGCCTGTGCCTGTTTTGCCGGGGTCCCAGCCACCATGCCCTGCATCCAGAACCACCCGCACGCCCATCATGGGAAAAAGGGCTTTGGTTTCCTTCCCAAGCGCAGTATGCACGAGGCAGACCCCGATGATGCAGAAACAGCAGACAAGGCTCACCCATTCCCTTCGTAAAAAAATCCCCTTCATCCTACCGCCTCCTTTGCTATTTAAAGGATATGTAGGGAAGGGGGAAAATTTGCGTTATTCTTCCTCTAGCATGGCAACGGCACGCACAGGCGCACCATCCGCATTTTCATACTTCAAGGGCAAGGCTGCAAAGAGAAACAGACCTTCCCCGATTTTATCCAGATTCGTGAGGTTTTCGATAATCACGATATCTCTTTGGGACAAAAGCAGGCGATGGCGTGTCAGCCCTTCATCTGCAATGGGATCAATGCCGATGGTATCGAAGCCAAGCCCCTTTTTGCCGCTTTCCAGCGCATAGCGGCAGACCTCCTGAGAGGGAACGGGATAGTCCCCGAAATATTCCGCTTTGCCCCAATACCGGCTCCAACCGGTATGGAAAAGAAGAAAATCCGCCTCATCCGCAAGCCGGCGGACGGGAGCAAGGGCTTCCATGCCGATTTCCTCGCCTGCGCCATACTGCATGCAGGGGATGACAAGCGCCTTGCCGACAAACTGCGCCGCAGGCATTTCATTCAGCTTTGTTCTATCTCCAAAGAGATGAAAGGGAGCATCCATGTGGGTGCCTGTATGGGAAAAGAAGGAAAGCAGGGTTTCCCGAAAGCCATCCGTTTCATAGGTGCTGGCTACCGTCAAATGCGGCGGCTCCGTACCCGGATAGACGGGCATGGACACTGTAATCAGCTGTGTCAAATCAATAATCTTCATCCTGCTTTTCTCCCTTCGTATTGTTTTTTCAGCTCAGCTTTGATTTATAAACATCATAGATATCAAGGGTGGTGCCATTCATGAGCATAGTATATTCCTCCCACGCCAAATCGTAGGCATAGGCTGCGGCGGAAAGCTCCATTTCGGTCTGCTCATACTGCAGCTCGAGCGCCTGCAATTCGACTGCGGAAACAAGCCCCAGCTTTGCGGATTTCTGCTGCTGCTCCCATTCGATTTTTGCCTTGCTGTTGGCATCCTTTTTATTCTGATATTCTGCCGCGGCGGTATTGATGGCATCCAGCTTCTTCTTTAAATCGTTGGCGATATTGACCTTTTCCTCCTCAGTGGAGACATCCGCAAGCTGCATATCCACCCTGCTTGCCTTCAGCTGTCCGTCATATCTGTCATTCTTCTTGGAATCCGCTTCTGCCTGCTGCTTATCCCTGCGGAGGGTTTTCAGCTTATAATTTTTATCGGTGGCGGTTTTCAAAAGCGCCTCGCTATAGGCAGGGGCGGTTTCGATGGTGCGTGTCAGCTCAGGGGGTGTGATAATGAGCTCCTCATCAATTTCACGCCCCATAAGGTCATTCAGTTGACGCTTGAGCAGGGTTAAGCCGTCCTTGGCACTTTGCAGCTCCTTCGCGCCCTCGGAAACGGCAAGCTTTTTCTCGGAAAGGTCGGTGCCTGTGCTAAAGCCAAGCTCCTGCTTCTTTTCCTCAATCCGGCAGACACGTTCCAGAAGGGACTGCTTCTGCGTGAGCAGGCTGACACCCTTTTCCACCTGTACGGTTTTGGTGACGAGAAGCTGTGTGACGGCAAGGGATTCATTTTCCCAGTCCTCCTTGGTCTTATTTAAGTCCATTTTTGTATTTTTCAGCTCTGTCTGCTGATCCTCCAGCGTATCCCTCTGCCTATCGGCAACATTATCCACAAGGGTTTCCATGCCGCTTGCGGTTTTGACTGCACCGGAAAGGAGGCCGCTTGTGAGGCCTGCCCAAAGTTGGTCGGATGGGTTTTTAATTCCAGCATCATTCAGTTTTCCCAATGTATCAGTGATTGCATCCTTCCCTGCGCTTGCAGAGGCGCTTGCATCCCTTCTTGCGTGTGCCGCCTTATCCTGCGAATCCTTCAAATCCTTCAGACCGTCATCAATGGCACTTAAGCCGGCGATGACCTTTTCCTGATTCAGCGTCAGGGTGGTTTTCAGACGGTTATTTTTTACCACAAGCTCCTGAATTTCCTTTAAGGTCATGGCTTTTGTTTTGCTTTCCTCGGCGTTCTGCGGTGCTTGAGTTTTTGCCTCTGCCGCGAGGGCAGGCACTGCCGCACCTGTTGTCAGTGCGCCTGTAACGAGAAGCGCACATGCTTTTTTATATGGATAGAATTTCATATTCTGCACTCCTTTCTTATGCCTGTAGGGACACAGGCTCTTCCTTCTCTGCAACGGTTCCCTGCTTTTTCTTCTCAATGCGGTTCAGACGCAGCTGCCAGATGACGCAGCTCAACGTAAGGCAGACCACAATGATGCCGCCGAGAAGGAGCAGCTCCTTTTTCACTGCGGAAAAGCCACAGCCCATCAATGCCACATTGCGATAGCCGATGACAAAATGCGTCAGCGGAAAGACCTGCCCGATTTTCTGATAGAACGCAGGCAACGCCATAGTAGGCCAGGTGTAGCCACTCAGCACCAGAGAGGGCGAGGTGAACACCAGAGAGATAGAGGTTGCCACAATGGGATTTGGCATGACTGCGGAAAAGAACTGCCCCAAGGCAACAATCGACAGCAGAAAAAGACTGCTGTAGACAAACCAGAGCAGAAGGCTCCCCCGCATGGGAATCGCATAGCCCAAACGGATGATGGCGGAGCAGATCGCCCACGCCACGAGGGAAATCAGGAAATAGACCAAGCATTTCACAAGCACCTGCAAGGGGGCGCTTTTGGAAATGCTTTGTATTTCATCCAGATGGCCGCTTTCCTTCTCCCGAACGAGGGAGATTGCCGCGAAATAAATCAGCACCTGCTGAACGGTTGCGGCAACGAAGCCATACACCAGAAAATACGAGAAGTTATTCGTCGGGTTATACCACTGACGGGTATAGAAGCTGACGGGGTTCATGGCCGCGAGGGCATCCTCCACGGTTTTGCCCTTTGCCACAAGGCTTTTGACGGCAATCTGGGTGGAAACCGTTCCCAGAACCTCCGAGCCCTTGAGGTTGATGGTACTGCCATAGCCCATATTGACGGCACTGGAACCGAGCAGCACCTCTGCCTGCTGTCCCAGCTGCATTTTTCTTGTGAAATCCGCAGGGAAGATGAGACAGCCGACGATTTCGCCATCGCGCATCGCCTCGGCAATTTCATCCTCATCGTTATAATAGCCGACCACATCAAAATACGGGGACTGGCGGAAGGCTTCGACCACCTCTCTGGTCTGCTTGGTATAGCTGTAATCCACCACGCCCATTTTCAAATCGGAGAAATAGCCCTTTCCATAGCCGCTGCCGCAGATACAGGTGACGAAAATCGGCACAAGCACCATCAGCACGAGCGAACGGGGGCGTTTCAGGAGATATTTCCATTCCCGAAGAAATAATTTTACTGCGCTTTTCATGCCTGCACCCCCTCTGTCTGTGTATTCTTCTCTGCCGCCTTCTGCTTCTTTTCCGCACGGCACAGCTGCCACGCAAAGACCACGAAGCTGAGCACAAATGCACCTATGCCAAGGGTTAAGAGCATAGCCCGATTGTGTTGTAGGGAGGTGCGCTCAAAGCCGATGCCCATCAGAATGATACTGCGGACGGGGCCGAGGTAATGGGTGACGGGCAGATAATCTGCAATCCGCACCAGAAAATCCGGCATTTCCGTATGCGGCCAAGAAAAGCCTGCCAGCACGAAAAACGGATAGGTCAGCGCCATAAGCCACTGCATCGCATGCAGGGAATTTTTGCAGAGCAGCCCCAGAAGCGCACCGAAGCCGAGCAGGCAGAACACGAAGCAAGCACTGAAAAGCAGGAAATCCGCCTGTGCGCCGCGCATGGGGAAGCTGTAGATTTTCATAATCACGGCATAATTCAGCAGGAGATTGAAAAAGCCTGCAATGCCGTAGAAAAGCATTTTATCGAAATAATAGAGGATTGCATCCCGTTTACGGAATTTGCCCGAAAGGATGCCTTCCTTCTTTTCATCCGCGAAGGAACCTGCCACCGCGGAGAGGAAGAGCTGATGATAGACCAGACCGGTCAGCCCAAGCCCCAGATACATCAGATAGCTGAACTGGGGGTTAAACCACGGGCGAAGCACGGTCGAAATCGGCATAACCTTCGCCGTACCCTCCGCAACGCTGCTGCCCGATGCCACATAGCTTTTGACCGCAATCTGAGAGGAAACGGTTTTCACGACCTGCATGACGGAAACAACCGCACTGTTGCCGACAAGGTTATTCGCACTATTGATGCCGACAAGCACCTCTGCCTGCTGTCCCAACTGGAGGGAACGGGTATAATCGGCAGGGATGACGATAATGCCCTGCACCTCGCCCTCCTCCATTTTCTGCTTTGCTTCATCCAAATCCTGCAGGACAAGGGTGACATCAAAACGATCGGAGACATCGAAGGCGCGAATCAGCTCTCTTGTTTTTGCGGAGGACGACATTTCCACCGCTGCCAGAGGAATATGGTTGACAATGCCGTTTTGGAAGGCACCGCAGACCACAATATTCATCAGAAGCGGGGCAACGAGAAACATAAAGATGCCCCGCGGATCTTTCACCAGAAGCCAAAGCTCCCGAAGAAGCCCCTTGAAAAATGTCAGAATCATTTTTTCTCACCTGCTTTATCCAGGTCTACCTGCACCAGCATTCCGGGGTAAAGCATGATATCATCCTTCTCGGAAAGGGCGATTTTCACCTCGTATGTAACAACATCCTGATCATTCAGCTCATTTGTGGATTTTTTGGTTGCAAAATCGGGGCTTTTGCTGATATTGACGATTTTGCCATGAAAGACGGTATCGGGGTGCGCCTTACTGGTCAGAGGAATCTGCTGACCGACCTTCAGCTTGCCGACTGCGTATTCATCTACATTTGCCATGACCCAACGGTCGCTGTAATCTGTGAGGGTAACGATGGTGGTGCCTGTGCCGATGAGCTCCCCAAGAGAGGAGGAAATCATAGTGATGGTGCCGTTGCAGGGGGCATACTGAGAGGTCTGCCCCAGATTGAGATTGACTTCATCCAGAACGCCCTTTGCTGCCGCAAGCTGTCCGGTTGCCGCTTCATACTGCCCCTGCGCCGCCTGCTGCTGTGCCGCTGCCGCCGCGGCATCCAATCTTGCCGCCTCCAGCTGGGTTGTCAGCTTATCCATATTATCCTGAGAAACGGCATCCATGGCGTAGAGCTCCTGATATTTTGCATATTCGGTTTCCAGCAGCTTCACATTTGCGTTTGCCTTTTCCACCACTGCCGCTGCCGCCTCTGCGGCATTTTTCGCCGCCTCGACCTGCCCTGCGGCTGCCTTCGCGGTTGCGGATGCCTGTGTCTGCTTTACCTCTACATCGCGTCTGTCTGTGGAGAACAGCAAATCGCCCTCCTTAACCTCCTGCCCTTCTTCGACGGGAATATCTGTCAGATAGCCTGCAATTTTTGCACGGATATAAACCTCCTTACATTCCACTGTGCCGGTGACAAAATTGCCCTTCTCCGCTGTTTTTGTATCGTCTGTTTTTGTGCCGCAGGCGCTTAATACGCAGCAGCCTGCCAGAAGCAGCGCCAACACCTTCTTCTTTCCGTTTTGCATCTTTTTACTCCCTTCCTTTTCTGATACTTTCTTATAATGACAGAGCCTTCTTTTGCAGCCGTAAATTTAAGCCACAAACAATAATTGAAAAATGGGGTGCATGATTTTTTCCGTTAAATCCATCATTTCTGCCTTGGAGAGCGGCATCCCCTCCGCAAGCCACCGCTTTACCATCCCCATGGCACCACAGGAAATAAAATGGCGGATATAATCCGTCTGTCTGGAGTCCCTTTCCAAGCCGCGCTCCTTCCGGATTTCCTGCCCCTTCCGCTTCATAATCTCCGTCAGCTTTTCCGTAAAGCAATCGCTGTGCGGATTGAGGAACAGACAGCGGCAGAGATCCTGATTTTCGGCGATATAATCACAGATTTTTCCAATCAGGACAGACTCCCATGTGCTGTTTTCAAGGATGGGGGTTTCCTCCAGCATGCGGGCAAATTCGCTTACGGTTTCTTCTTCCAATTCCTCCAGCAGATCGAACACATTATTATAATGAAGATAAAACGTTGCCCGATTGAGATCCGCCCTATCGGTAATATCCCTTGCGGTGATTTCGGGAAAGAGCTTTTCCTGCATCAGAGAAATGAGTGCTTCTCGCATCCGCATTTTACTGCGGATGACTCTGCGGTCCTGTTTTTCCAAGATGATTTTCCCTCCCTTCTTTCTCTATATTTTTCATATTCGGTTTCGTATAAATTTCCTCTTTAGGATAACACGAAAGCACGAGATAATCAACAATTTTCGTTAAATAGAATATTTTTGATTATTTTTTCTCATGTTTACCATTGTATACAATAGACAAAGTACATTTCTGTTTTCGGGCGAAAGACAATATTACGTCAAATTTAACAGACTTTTCTTTTCTCTTTCAAAAAATTTTGCTTCATTCTCCAAAATTTCGGGGTGGGACAAAAAAAATCCCATTTTCAGTTGACGAGAAAAATGAAAGTGCTATAATTTCCCTATCGACAATGCCCGTTTGATGCGGACATGTGTCCATATTGTTAAAAGTTAGGAGGCTTATCTATGGAAAAAAGAGTATACAACTTCTCAGCAGGTCCTTCCATGCTGCCCTTGGAGGTTCTGGAACAGGCACAGCGCGAACTGGTCTGTTACCCTTCAGCAGGCATGTCAGTGATGGAGATGAGCCACCGTTCAAAAACCTTTGAAAATATTCTGGAGAAGGCAAAGGCTGATCTCAAGGAACTGATGCACATTCCCGATAATTATAAAATTCTGTTCTTGCAGGGCGGCGGCTCAACGCAGTTTGCGATGATTCCCATGAACCTGATGAACAAAAACAACAAGGCGGATTATGTGATCACAGGTCAGTGGGCGAAGAAGGCGGCGGCAGAGGCAGAGCGTTACGGTAAAGTGAACATCGTTGCTTCCTCAGCAGACTCAACCTTCGACCACATCCCCACACTGGATCCTTCTAAATTCGACCCCGAAGCGGATTATTTTTATATCACACTGAACAACACCATTTACGGTACACGCTGGACGGAGCTTCCCGATACAGGCAATGTGCCGCTGGTGGGCGATATGTCCTCTTCCATTCTCTCGCAGGAGATTGATATTACGAAATTCGGTCTTTTGTTTGCGGGGGCGCAGAAAAACCTCGGCCCCGCAGGCGTAACGGTTGTTATCGTGAGAGAGGATTTACTGGGCAACGCCATGGATTTCACACCGACCATGCTGCGTTATGATATTCACGCAGAAAATAATTCTCTTTACAACACACCCCCGACCTACGGCATTTACTTCATGGGTCTGGTATTCGACTGGGTGAAACGGCAGGGCGGCGTTGCTGCCTTGCAGAAAATCAACGAACGGAAAGCGGCTATCCTCTATGATTTCTTAGACCAATCCGAGCTGTTCCGCGGCACTGTTGTAAAGAAAGACCGCTCCCTGATGAACGCGCCCTTCGTACTGCCTACGAAGGAGCTGGATGAAAAATTCATCAAGGAGGCAAAGGCACAGGGCTTTGAAAACCTGAAAGGTCACCGCACCGTTGGCGGCATGCGCGCAAGTATGTATAACGCAATGCCCATCGAAGGCGTGGAAAAATTAGTGGAATTCATGAAGAAATTCGAGATGGAAAATAAGTAAAATCCAAAAGGGTCGTGGCACACGACCCTTTTCTTATATCTAAAAAGGAGAGACATTATGTATACCATTCGCACTTTGAACAACATTGCAAAAACAGGGCTGGCAAAGCTGCCCGAACAAAATTTCGTGATTGATGAAAAAGCAGAAAATCCTGAGGGCATCATCCTGCGCAGCTTTGATATGCACAAGATGGAGCTGAACGAAAACCTGCTTGCCGTTGCCCGTGCAGGCGCAGGCACAAACAACATCCCCATTGAAAAATGTACACAGAAGGGCGTTCCCGTATTCAATACGCCGGGGGCAAATGCAAACGCCGTAAAGGAACTGGTTCTGGCAGGACTGTTTGCATCCTCCAGACGCATCATTGCAGGGGCAGCTTGGGTACAGGGGCTGAAGGACAACTGCGAAAACGTGGAAAAGGCAGTAGAGGCAGGCAAGAAGGAATTCACCGGTCCTGAAATTGCGGGCAAGACCTTGGGTGTCATCGGTCTGGGTGCGATTGGCGTACAGGTTGCCAATGCGGCACTGGATCTGGGGATGGAGGTTATCGGCTACGACCCCTTCCTTTCCCTTGAAAGTGCATGGCACTTATCCCCCAACGTGGTGCATGAGGAATCCATGGAGGAGCTGGTGGCGAAAGCAGATTACATTACGCTGCACATTCCCCTGAACGATAAGACAAGAAACACCTTTGATGAAAAGCTGTTTGCGGCAACAAAGCCCGGCGCACGCCTGCTGAACTTTGCACGCGGCGGTCTGGTGGACAATGCGGCACTGAAAAAAGCCATTGCGGACGGCATCATCGCGCGCTACATGACGGACTTCCCTTCCGAAGACCTGCTGGGTGACCCTGCGAACATCATCGTAACCCCTCATCTGGGCGCATCCACACCGGAATCCGAGGAAAACTGTGCAATTATGGCGGCGCAGGAAATCAGAGAATACCTGACCTACGGCAATATCAAAAATTCCGTAAACTTCCCCAACTGCGTGGTGCCTTATAACGGCAAGCCCCGTATCACCGTATGCCACCAGAATATCGTAAACATGATTGGGCAGCTGGGTGCTGTTTTCACAAAATACAGCGTGAATATCGACAAGCTGGTAAACAACTCCAAGGGCGACCTTGCATATAACATTGTGGTATGCGACAGCCTGCCCGAAAACATCGATGATATGATCAAAGACCTGTATGCCATCAATACGGTATTGAAGGTTCGTATTCTGGATTAAGAAACCGAAAGCAGCAATTCCAAAGGAGGAAAATTATGGCAACCATCAGACCTTTTATGGCAATCCGCCCAGCAGAGGCTTACGCAAAGGACGTAGCAGCCCTGCCCTATGACGTAATGAACAGCGAAGAAGCACGAGAAATGGTGCAGGGAAAGCCCTGGTCCTTCCTGCATGTTGACAAGGCAGAGGTAGACCTGCCGAAGGATATTGACGTTTACAGCCCTGCGGTTTACGCAAAGGCAAAGGAAAACCTCGAAAACATGATTCACAACGGGATTCTGGGACAGGATTTACTGCCCAACCTGTATCTTTACCGCATGACGATGAACGGCAGAAGCCAGACGGGTCTGGTTTGCTGTACGTCTGTGGACGAATATATTAACGGGACGATTAAAAAGCATGAGCTGACACGCGCAGACAAGGAGGCTGACCGTATCCGCCATGTGGATACGCTGAACGCAAACACAGGCCCGATTTTCCTTGCCTACAAGGAAAACAAGGACGCAAAGGCGATTATCGACGGCTGGACAGCGGCAGTGAAGCCGATTTATGATTTTGTTTCCGAGGACGGCATCGGGCATACGGTCTGGGTGATTGACAGCGATACGGAAATCGGCATGCTGGTGGAATCCTTTAAGCAGGTGAAGAATCTCTACATTGCGGACGGACACCACAGAAACGCATCCGCTGTGAAGGTGGCGCTGAAGCGCAGAGAGGCAAAGCCGGATTACACCGGTGAGGAGGAATTCAACTATTATCTGTCCGTACTGTTTGCGGCAGAGGATTTATATATCATGGATTACAACCGCGTGGTAAAGGATTTAAACGGCTACAATACAGAGGAATTCCTGCAGGAAATTCGCAAGAAATTCGACATTGAGCCTTACGCGGGCGAAGGCCCTTACCACCCCGAAGCACTGCACACCTTTGGGCTGTATCTGGACGGGAAATGGTTCAAGATGACGGCGAAGGAGGAAATTATTACAGACGACCCCGTTCTGGGACTGGATGTTTCCATTTTGCAGAAGGAGCTGCTGGAGCCTGTGCTTGCCATCGGCGACCCCAGAACCGACAAGCGGATTGATTTTGTCGGCGGAATTCGCGGACTGGGTGAGCTGGAGCGCAGAGTAGACAGCGGCGAGATGAGACTGGCGTTTTCCATGTTCCCCACCTCCATGGAGGAGCTGATGGATGTGGCGGATGAGGATATGACGATGCCGCCGAAATCGACATGGTTTGAGCCGAAGCTGCGGAGTGGGCTGTTTATTCACGATTTGGGGGAATGAAACGGAACAGTGCTTCGCACCGGATGGGCACAGTTGTGCCGAAATTTTGCTTGGTGAAGATGAGATATGCGCCAGTTTCGGAATGGGTTCCAAACCTCCGCAACCGAGGAAAGGGCAAAGAGAAAAGCGGCGCGGTGCGCCTATGAAAAACCCATGATAAAAAGCACATACAAAAAAAGAGTGAAATCCAAGAAGATTTCACTCTTTTTATTTTATGGATTACAAATCCAGCTTCAGGTCATTTTCCTTAATGAGGTTCTTTTTGCGCATGGGATATGCGAAAACGAGGGTCAGGACTGCGGGCAGGATGAAGCAAACCAAAACCAGACCAAGCCAATCCATAGAGGTAATGCCTGCTTTTGTGCCGGCGGTGATATCGTTAATCCAACCGGTATAGACACCAATCTGTCCGACCAGACCGCAGGTACCCATGCCGGAGGCCACGGCATCCCCATTCATCTTCATGCGGAAAATACAGGTTGCGATAGGGCCTGTGACAGCAGATGCCAGTGTAGGCGGAATCCAGATCAGTGGGTTTTTGACGATATTCCCGATTTGCAGCATAGAGGTACCGATGCCCTGCGCCAAAAGACCGCTCCATTTATTTTCCTTAAAGCTCATAACGGCAAAGCCAACCATCTGCGCACAGCAGCCTGCAACTGCCGCACCGCCTGCCAAGCCTGTCAGCCCCAGAGCCGCACAAATTGCCGCACTGCTGATAGGGAGTGTCAGCGCGATGCCGACGATAACGGAAACCAGAATCCCCATGAAGAAGGGCTGCAGCTCCGTTGCCCACTTGATGGCATTGCCGACTTCGCTTGCCGCCGCACCGATGGAGGGTGCCCACCACATGGAAAGCAGCACGCCGACGCAGATGGTGACAGAGGGGGTCACAATGATATCGACCTTTGTTTCCTTGGAAACCAGCTTACCGAACTCTGCGGCAAAGATGGTGACAACAAAAACAGCCAGAGGGCCGCCTGCACCGCCCAGCTGATTCGCCGCGCCGCCGACGGCAATCAATGAAAACAGCACCAGAGGGGGGCATTTCAGCGCATAGCCGATGGAAACTGCCATGGCAGGGCCTGTGACCGCCTGCGCGAAGGTACCGATATCCACCAGAATGGCAACGCCAAGCTGCTGCCCCAAGGTTTTTAAAATTGTCCCAATCAGCAGGGATGCAAACAAGCCCTGTGCCATTGCGCCCAAGGCATCAATGCCGTATCGCTTTGCTGAAAAAACGATATCCTTTTTTGCCAGAAAAGCGGCAAAGCCTTTTTGATTCTCGCTCATGTTCTTTCTCCTTTTGTCTCTTCACTTGTTTTTACAGCTGTCTTGACAGCTTATTGGTTTGATTATACGTTATCCGTCATGGAAAATCAATAAAAATCCCGAAAACGGTCATACTAATTTCATCAAAGGAGGGATTTTATGAACAAATTTGCAACAGGAATGCTGCTTGGCGGCGCGGCGGCAATGGCAGGCATGGGATACCTGATGAAGGATAAGCGCACCTATCAGAGGCTTGCCAGAAAAGGGAAAAAGATGGTAGTGAAGGCGGAGGAGGCGATTGATGATATCATGGATGACATGATGCCCTAAAATCAGCCTTAAAAAGCAAAAGAGCAAATCTCTCGATTTGCTCTTCTTGCTTTTACGTTTTATCATTTAAAAAGGGGAAGGGTATAATACTTATGTTCTCAAAAGGTGGTCCGTTCCTTTTGACACCTTTATCATAGCATTCAAATTTGAATTCCATTTGTACAAAAACCAAAGAGTTTTTTAAGAATATTTGAATAATTTATGAACATAAAAGGAATAGATTTACTTACTCAATTTCTCAATACCCTTCTTGATTCTGCGGATGGATTCTTCTCTTCCTAAGATATCCGCCAGCTCCATCGCGCCGCCGGGAGAGGTCTGCTCACCGGAAAGGGCTGTTCTGACGGGCCAGAGCAGCTGACCGTTTTTGATGCCCAGCTCGCCGACCAGTGCCATCAGGCTGTCATGGATGGCAGTTTCATTCCAATCGGGCAGGTTCTCCAGAACGGGCAGAGCCGCCTGTAAGGAGGACAGTGCGATTTCATCGTTGGTTTTCATTTTCTTATGGGTATACAGCTCTGTGCTGTAATCGGGCAGCTCCTTGAAGAAATCCACCAGACGGGGGATATCGTTGAGGGTTTCCAGACGCTTCTGGAGCAGTGCCGCGATTTTTTTGAGGTCTAAATCGGTGCCTGCCAGTGCCTCCTCCAGCTTCGGTCTTGCCAACTCAAAGTATTTGTCAAAATCCATTGCCTTGAGGTATTCACTGTTCATCCATGTCAGCTTTTTGATATCGAAGATGGAGGGAGATTTGCTCAGCCCTGCCATATCAAATTTCTGTTCCAGCTCCTTGAGGGTGAAGATTTCCACATTATCGGAGGGACTCCAGCCAAGCAGTGCGATATAGTTCACGATGGCTTCTACCACATAGCCTTCATTTACCAAATCCTCGAAGGATTTATCGCCATGACGCTTGGACAGCTTATGGTGTGCGTCACGCATAACGGCGGGCAGGTGTACATAAATGGGAGGCTCCCAGCCGAATGCCTGATACAGCAGATTATACTTGGGTGTAGAGGAAAGATATTCACTGCCGCGGACAACATGGGTGATGTGCATCAGGTGGTCATCCACAACATTGGCGAAGTTATAGGTCGGGAAGCCGTCTGCCTTCATCAGAATCTGGTCATCCAGCTCCGCATTATCCACGGTGATATCCCCATAAACCATATCATGGAAGGAGGTTGTGCCGCTTTCGGGCATTTTCTGGCGAATCACGAAGGGTTCGCCTGCGGCAAGCTTTGCCTGTACCTCCTCGGGGGACAGATGCAGACAATGACGGTCATATTTCGCAAAGGAAACGCCCTCTGCATTGGCTTCCTTTAGGCTTTCCAGTCTTTCCTTGGTGCAGAAGCAGTAATACGCTTCGCCCTTTTCCACCAGTTCCTTTGCATAATCCATATACAGACCCATGCGTTCACTCTGCACATAGGGGCCGTATTCGCCGCCGATATCGGGGCCTTCATCATGCTGAAGCCCTGTCATTTTCATGGTTTTATAAATGACATCCAGAGAGCCCTCCACCAGACGGCCCTGATCGGTATCCTCAATACGAAGGATGAATTTCCCACCCTGGGATTTTGCGATGAGGTATTCATAAAGCGCGGTACGCAGGTTGCCGATATGCATATAGCCCGTAGGGGAAGGGGCAAATCTTGTTCTTACTTCCATTTTTTTCTTCCTTTCTGCTTCGATAAATTGACTTTTCTGAAAAAAAGCCACATATTCCTTTGTATAGTTTATACGCAAATGCCCGCTGTGTAAAGGAAAAACAGAAGAAAATATTAAGAATTGTGCGCGCGTATTGCAAGAAAATTTACTTTTATGATATACTTTCTTCTAATATAAATAAAAATATACCGGGAGTTGATTGGATGCAGTTAGATAAGGATACGCTCCGCAAGCTGCGGGGCTTAATTATATTCACACTGGTGATTCTGGTGGGGCTTTGGCGGTTTAGCATTGTGCTGCAGGCGGTAAAAGCGATTTTGCACATCCTGTTCCCCTTCCTTCTGGGGGGCGCGATTGCATTTGTGCTGAGTGTGCCGATGAACCGCATCCGGAAGCGGCTGTTTGCAAACGCAAAGGAAAAGCAGAAAAATTTTGCCGCGCCCGTCAGCCTGATTCTGACGCTGATTTTTGTGCTGGCACTATTGAGCCTTGTGACGATTGTGGTTGTGCCGGAGCTGGGAAATACCATTGCTACGCTTGGGAAAACACTGCCAGAAAAGGTGCCTGTACTGATGAAAAAGGCGGAGCAGCTTGTTTCCAACCATCCTGAGCTGGTGGACTACATAGACGAGGTACAGGCACAGCTGAATTGGGAGGAAATCCTAAATCAGCTTGTGACATTCTTCCGCATAGGGGCAAATTCCATGCTGAGCTCTACCATCAGCGTAGCGACAGGAATTGTGAGCGGCGTGGGGACGTTTTTCATCGGTCTTGTTTTCGCCTGCTATATCCTGTTGCAGCAGGAATTTCTGAAGCGGCAGATGAAAAAGCTGATTTTCGCCTATCTGAAGGAAAAGCACGCAAACCGTTTTCTGCAAATCTGTGCGCTGACGTATCGCACGTTTTCAAATTTCCTGACAGGGCAGTGCCTAGAGGCGGTGATTCTGGGGATGATGTTCTTCGTTTCCATGACGATTCTGCGGTTCCCCTTCGCCGTTCTGGTTGGGGTGCTGATTGCATTTACGGCACTGATTCCCATTTTCGGGGCGTTTATCGGCTGTGTCGTAGGGGCGTTTCTGATTTTGACGATCAGCCCCTCGCAGGCAGCAGCATTTATCGTGCTGTTCCTTGTGCTGCAGCAGATTGAAGGAAATCTGATTTACCCGAAGGTGGTCGGCGGCTCGATTGGACTGCCTGCAATCTGGGTGCTGGTTGCGGTGACGCTGGGCGGCAGCCTGTTCGGGATTGTCGGGATGCTGGTGTTTATCCCGATTGTTTCGGTGGTGTATACACTGCTGAAGGAAAACGTCAACCAACGGCTCAGCGAAAAGAATATCAAAATCGACTAAAAAAAGTCCTCTCTCGAGGACTTTTTTTCGTTAAGATAGCTTATTTGAAGTTTTAAGGCTTTTAGCCGTTCGCTTATTTGTTTTTGCCTTACCCTCGGCTGTCTGCGCTCTCCAAATAACCGCAAATGGCACGGTAATACGCCTCTGCCGCATGCTTGCAGCCCTCCTCCGTGCCGAAGCTTTCCACATCGGATGCATTGGTAATAAAGCACTGCTCCGCCAGAATCGCAGGGCAGCTCATATTTTTGAGCATACCAAAGGTATCATAGGAATAGACCGTGGTATCGCTCGAATCGCGCAGCAGCTTATTGCCGTTTTCATCATAATAGCCATAGCGCACGCCTGCGATGCCCGTACCGCGGAGATTTGCGCCTATATTCTGCATTTCCTGCGCCAGACATGCAGCAAAGGCAAGGCTTTCTTCGTGGTTTTCATAGCCGGGAGGCGAAGGATAGCACTCAAAGCCATTGGCACTGCTGCTGTCGCTTGCGTTGCCATGGACAGAGAGCATTAAATCGGGGTGTCTGCGGCGGAATTTATGGTTACGCTCGGTGACGGTTGCGCCCTCGCCTGCCTTACGGGACAGCACCACGCGGAAGCGTCCGTCCTCCTCCAGAAGGGTTTGCAGCGCGGCTACAGTCTGCTCCGTCAGTGCGACCTCCTGTATCACGCCCTCTGCGCCGACATCCGCCCCGCCATGCCCTGCATCCAGTGCGACGGTATAGGGCTTGCCGAAATTATAATAGACCAGAAAGCCGACATAGCCAACCAAAAACAGCACCACTGCGAAACGCAGCTTGCGCAAAAGTCCGCCCTTTCTTCTTCTGCGCCGACGGCGCTTCGGCGGTTCATATTCCCTCCAGTTTTTTCCCTTCATTGCCTTTCCTTCTTCCGCTAAAAACTAAGCCACAATCGAAATCAGGATTTCGACCGATTCTTTTCTATCCTTAGTATAAATGAAATTCCGCGGAAGAACTTGAAGATTTCCTTAAGAATTTCCGTTTAAATTTCAAATTTTTCGTTTTCCTGCGTGATTTCCGCAATCGTTTCACCATAGCCAAGCTGACGCAGCATCGTGCAGACATCAAAGCGTCCCCAAAAGTGCATGGGAAACAGCCTTTTTACGCCGACGGTCTTGAGAAAATAATTGACCGCCCAGAAATATTTATCCTGCAGGCGCAAATCCGCAGGGACAAAGGCAACGTCTATTTTCTCGCCCTTCAGCCGATTGATTTCCGCAGTATAGCTTTTTTCGATATCGGCATTAAAGTCCTCCGGCTCGCCGTTCCAGTGCCACCAATTCAAATCGCCTGCGTGGTAGATGGTTTTGCCATCCGCCTTGACCAGAAACGCAACACCCTCATCATTGGATTGGAGCGTTTGGATGGAAATGCCGTCAAAATCGTATGTCCGGTGCGACTCGGCGTAGAGGGCTCTGCCTTCAAAGCCTGCTTCTGTCCGCACATCAAAGGAAAGCACATAGCGGACATTGGGGAGCTTTGCCCACGAAAGAATCCGTCTGTCATAATGATCCTCATGTGCATGGGAGACAAAGACGAAAACTGCTTTATCGGGGTATGCGGCGGGGTCGAAATACGCTTTTCTGCCGCCCTCTGTATAATAATCAAACAAAAGCACCTTTGTTTCGGTTTCAACGGAAAAGCTGCTGTGGTGCAGATAGGTTATCTTCATTACAGTCACTCCTTACTTTCTGAAATGTCATTAGTATAGCACAGGAAAAAGAGGCGCGCAATGTGCGCGCCCCTTGGGAATATCGACAAATCAGACGGCCTTCTTCGACCAGAAGCCTTCTCTGCCCTCGGTAATTACGGTGTTTCCGTTTGCATCTTTCCCGAAGAACAGCGTCACGCTCTGCCCGACCTTTCCGCTTTGCAGACGGGAAAGCCATTCCTTCGCGTTCAGCATGGCAGGGGCTTCGCCTGCGCCGCCAACGGTAAAGGCTGCATCCTCCGCAACGGGGAGGGTGGTCGTATAGTCAAGATTCAAATCGAAATAGCCGTTATTCGTTCTGCCTGTGGCATCCTCGATACGGATTTTTCTGGCAACGGTGACGGTATTCGCATCCTTGGCAGGGGTAACGGTGCAGAACCAGCCATCCGCAGGTGTTTCGTCATACCAACCATCCCAAGCGGGATTTTTCTTGTGAAAGGTAATCCTATGCGGATTGAAATCATCATTATAGAGATGGAAGGTTTCCGGATAGCAAGTATCCTCATTGATTTTCTGTGCATCTGCCTGCACCTCGCAGGTGAAGCGGAAATAGGTATTTGCTTCTTTTTCTTCATAATATTCCTTATAATACGTCTGATAGATAGACTGTCCAGCCTCCTTCGCGCGCTTGATATAGCCTGCCTCATCGGGATCGCGGAAGGGATTTCTATGCTGAATATTCAAGCCGAAATCCACGGTTACCTGTTCTCTGCCGTTTGCCAGAGGGGTGCGTGTCACATTGATTCGGTTAAAATTGAAGGCCTCCAATTCATACACATCCCAACCGCTCTGACTGATAAAGCCGACCACGCTCTGCGAAAGAAAGTCCCAAATGCCTTCGTCCAAATCCGATTCCGTACGGGAAACGGTGGGATGCACCTTGCCGTCCTTCCAATAGAGATTGGAGGTGAGATAGCCGGCGACAACGGTTTTTCCGTTTTCCTCCCCGAATTTCAGCAGTTCCTTCATGGTGTAATAAGCAGGCTCGCTATCCTGCATGGTATAGGTAATCATGGCTGCATTTTCGCGCTCCTCGATGGTATAGGAATCCACCCAAGGGCTGGAGCCGCCGATGACATAATTCCAATCCTCGCCACCAAGCGCCTTCTGCTCTGCGATAAACTGCGCCTTGGCAGCCTTGCCCATCTCTTTATAGCGGATTTTGCCATCTCTGTCGGAAAGAGCCTCTGCCCACCGCTCAGTCAGCTTGCGCTGTTCTGCGGTTAGGGTTCCTTGGCTTGCTGCTGTATCCTGCGTGGACTTTGATGCTTTCTCGTCCTTCCCACAGCTGATGAGGCAGCCGCAGGTCAATGTCAGCACAAGTATAACAGAAACCAGTGCCATGCCCTTTTTTCGTTTGCTTTGATTCATAATCTCCACCAGCCTTTCCTGCAATGCCCGTTTCCCATCGGTGAAACAGGTTGTCAATGCCGCCTGCTTTTCGATGCTGCGCTCCGCCTCCTGCAAAATCATCAGACCATACGCCTTGCGATACGCCGCATCCCTGCCCTGCACCGCCATGCTGTCGCAGGAAATTTCCAAATCCCGCTCTGCGCGCTTTGCCATCCGCCAGACCAGAGGGTTAAACCAATGCACACTCCTTGCGGCAAGCAGCAGCAGCTTATACCACAAATCCTTCCGCCGCCAATGGATCAGCTCATGACGGAAAATCATTTCCAGCTCCTGCATGGTGTAGTGCTCATGGGGCAGATAGACAGTTGTGCGGAATAAACCGACCGCCATAGGACTTTCCAGCACAGGGCAAACCATGAGCCGCGGCTGCGTTTTGCCTGCCGTTTCGGCGAAAAACGCCTTTGCTTCGGCAGAGGGCTCTTTCTCCCAACGGCGGAGCAGCCTTTTCATCCGAAAAACGGAAACCGCTGTCCGCAGGGCGAAAAACAGCACGCCTGCCAGCCAGAGCGCAAAGCCAATCTGCAAGGGCTGCAAGGGTTCGGCTTGGGGCTGTGTCTGCTTTTGTGCTGCGGCTGCTGTGCCTTCTGCCTTTGGCGGTGCCTGCACGGGATTGAATTTCGCCTGCACCCATTCATTCGCCTGCTCCTCGGAAATTGCCACATGGATGGGGGCGGTTTCCTGCGGAAGGGTCAGATTCCACGGAATGAGCAGACGCACGGCAAGCACAAGCCAGATGACATAGGATACCTTAGCGGCATACCGCTTAGACAGGCGCGGCAAAAGCCAAAGTGCCGGCAGAATAATCGGAAGCATCCAAAGGCCGACCTTCAAATATTCCAGAAAAATACGCATGGCAGCTCACCCCTCCGTTTCGTCCTCGATAAACGCCTTCAATTCTTCTAAGTCCTCTTTTGTAACCGAATGATTGACATAAAGACAGGCAACCAAATCCCTGAGAGAGCCACCCGTCCATTTCTGAAAATAGCGGCGGCTATCCTCCGCGAGATAGTCCTCCTCTGTGACGAGGGGAGTATAATAGCGGCTTTTGCCCTGCTTTTCCGTCTGCAAAAAGCCACGGCGCACCAGTCTGCCCAGAAGGGTCTGCAAAGCGGATAAATTCCAAGGGCGTTCCTTTTGCAGCTCCTCGCGGACGGCAGAGGTGCTGGCAGGGGATTCGATATGCCAGATTGCCTGCATGACCTTGAGCTCTGTATCGGGTAATTTCTGTTTTTCCATGGGGTTCACCTCTTTTACCTACAAGTGTATGTTTATTTATAACATACAACTGTATGTCCATTCTGTCAAGCGGAATTTTATAAATTTTCCGTAAAGAAAAAAGCCGCCGTTCGTAAAGCGAAAAGCGACTTTTTGTATTTTATTCTTTTCTCTCGGAAACGCCGCGGACTGCGCCCGTATGGGGGTCCATGATGAAGCCGAGCACCTCCAGATCCTTAGGCAGCAGCGGATGCTCCCGAATGGCATCGACGGTGCTTTGCACAGAATGATTGATATCCCCGAAGCCGGTCAGCCATTGCTCCACGTTTTTATGGTTTTCATCCACATGGTCAATCGCTTCCTGCGAAATGCCGCGTTCCTTCATCTTGGCAATCATTTCCTTCGGGTCAAGCAGGCGACCGCCGCAATCATCATGCCCGATGACAATGACCGTATCCACGCCCAGCTCATAGACTGCAACCAGAAGGCTGAAAATGACACTGCCATAGGGGTGCATCACGCGACCGCCTGCGTTTTTAATCAGCTTGACATCACCGTTTTTCAAGCCGAGGGCGGCAGGCAGAAGCTCCGTCATGCGGGTATCCATGCAGGCAAGAATGGCGATTTTACGGTCCGGATACTTGGTTGTGGTATACTTTTCATAGAGACCATGCTCCACGAAGGCACGGTTATAATCCAACATTTTCTTTACGAAATCATTCATAAAAGGGTTCACCTCGTTCATTGTTTTTTCATATTATACTCTTTTTTAAGGATTTTGTCTCTTTTTGTATGGCAAAATATTACAAAAAAATAAAAAGGCACTTGTCTTTTTATGTGAATATGCTATTCTATACTTATACAACACTAATGTAACTATTTTTATTTCTGTGCGGACGCAGGAACGGGCGTATGTACAGAAAAAGGCACAATCGGCAAAAGCCGATGTCGCAAAGCCAAGGGTCTAAACGGCGAGGGGATTTGCCGCAGGACAGCCGGCTACCGAAATACATATTGTTTCCCTGTTCCGAAACCCGCAGACAGGAAAAGGGGGGTTTTTATGACAGAGAAAAGCAAAGGCAAGAAGCTTCTCACTTGGACATTGGCACTTTCTATGACGCTTGCCCTGCCGCCGGTTGGGGTATTCGCAGAGGAAGGTGCCGGGAGCGAAGGCTCTCAGCAGACGAATAGTGCGCCTGCTACAGAACAGCTTGGCGGCTCGTCCAATGAAAGCGGAGCAAGCAGCAACAAAGGAACAGAACCAGTAAGCACATCTGAGAGCGGCGGACAGAATACCCAAACTGCCCCCCCCCTCAGGGACACTCGGTACTCCTACTCCTTCCGGTGAGGGGCAGAAGGATGGAAATGAAATCTTAACGTCTTTACCTACACCTGTAAGTGGTGGAGAATCTGAGAAAGGCGAGGGTAGCACTACTCCTACCAAGGGTGAAGGTGGAAACACAGGCGGAAGCGGAAGCGAAACAACTGGCGAAGTAAAGCATGCGGCAACCATCGATGGAACACAATACGATACGTTGCAAGACGCAATCGATGCGGCTGAAAACGGCGATACCGTTGTACTGGCGAAGGATGTAACCGAAAACATCAATATCAACAAATCTATTACACTGGATTTGAATGGGAAAACCTTAACAGGCTTAGGTGACGATTCCGTTGTAACCATTACCGGCAGTGACACAAAAGTTACTGTAACAAGCAGCGCGGAAGAAAAAGGGGTTATTACCGGTGGCAATAATCCTTCTAATGGTGGCGGTTTCTCTATTCAAGATGCAACCGTTAACTTACACAACTTATCCATTACTGAAAACAAAGCAATCGGTATCGGCGGTGCCGGCAGTGAATGCACAGGTGGTGGTGGTATCTATGCAAAGGATGCAAATCTAACCTTGGACAATGTTCACGTTTATGAAAACACTGCTGACCTTGAAGAGCATGAGGCTGCTGACGGCGGCGGCATTTTGTCTATCGGCGGTGCTCTAACCATTAAAAACAATTCTGTTATCGAAAATAATACTGCCATAGATGACGGCGGTGGTATTTGTGCAAGCAATACTTTGGTAAACATCGAGGCTTCTGTAATTCAAGATAACCATTCCTTATATGGCGGAGGACTTTATGTTACTGGAAAAAACTCTTGTACAATTACCCAAAACACACGTATTCAAAATAACCGTGCAGAGTATATGACCCCTAAACAAAAAGAAACTGAATTCATGGTTCCTATTGGCGGAGGTATCTACTGTGGTGACGGACTTGATTTGACGATTCAGAATTCTACTGTTGCCTTGAATATCGGCGGTGAACAAGGCGGTGGTATCGTAGCTTATAGTATAGGTGAGCTAATCTTAGATCATGCTGAAATTACCAATAATAACGCAACTGTTGGCGGTGGTATTTTTGCTTTGTGTACTGCCGCAGCTAATACCCATATTACTTTACGGAACGACTCCTCCATTAACAAAAACTCTGCTACATCTTTCGGTGGTGCTATTTACGGAGCTCCTGTTCTGAAAGGTATACCTTTAAGCATAACTGTTGAAAGCAGTTCTATTTATGATAATGAAGCTGCAAATGGTGCTGGCATTGCAATTTACAATCAATTTGATAAAAAAGATGCAACGATTACTATTAAATCCGGTAGTAAATTGTATGGTAATAAAGCAACAAATGGTTATGGTGGTGGTATTTACAGCCAAAACACAACCATTACTATTGGTGAAAATACCACAAATTCGGATTCTAATGAAGAGGAACCTATTACAAATAATAACGGTGCTTCTATCTGCAACAACCAAGCAAGCGTCGGCGGCGGTGGTATTTATGGATTTAACTCAAATATTATACTCGCCGAAGACAATGCACTGTATAACAATGCTGCACAAAAAGCCGGTGATGATTTATTCACGTTTGGCACTAATAGTATGATTTCTCTTGCAGATGCAACAAAGATGTCGGGTGACAGAAAACTTGCTTCTGATGGCGAAAAAATTACAGGTTGGTTCTATGACGGCTATAAGGATGGTTGGTGTTCTCGTTGGGGCGCAGAAACAGAGAATGGTCAAAAATATTTCGATGCCTATGTAACAGATGAAACCGCTCCTGTCCAATTTGGTCTGAAAGCGGCATACAAACCCGCACCTCCCAGCGGTGGTGGTGGCGGCGGTGGCGGCGGACATCGTCCCAAGCCCAAGCCGACAGTAGAAATTCCTGATGATGACGCACTGGGTCTGAACAACACTGACCACTTTGCTTACATTGTTGGTTACGGGAATGGTGAAGTACAGCCGCAGAATTCCATCACCCGTGCAGAGGTAGCGGCAATCTTCTTCCGTCTGTTGGAGGATGGTATCCGCAATGAAAACTTCACACATCAGAATGATTTCTCCGATGTGGCGGCGGATGCATGGTATTGCAGCTCCGTTTCCACGCTGAGCAGGATGGGCATTATCGCAGGGTATCCCGATGGGACATTCCGCCCGAACGCACCCATCACGCGTGCGGAATTTGCAGCAATCGCAACACGCTTTGACAACAACGGCGACAAAACGCCCGTAAGCTTCACCGATATCATCGGGCATTGGGCAGAAGGCGAGATTACGGTTGCGGCGAACCATGGCTGGGTAAGCGGCTACGGCGACAATACATTCCGTCCCCAGAATCAGATTACCCGTGCAGAAACCATGTCTCTGGTAAACCGTGTGCTGAAACGTCTCCCTGAGACTCCGGCGGATTTGCTTCCCGACATGATTACATGGACGGATAACGCTGATACAAGCAGCTGGTATTACCTGCCCGTACAGGAGGCAACCAACAGCCATTACTATGAATTCAAAGAGAATTCCAAGTATGAAAAATGGACAGAACTGCGCGAAACACGCGATTGGTCTAAATTAGGATAAAAAATAAGGGAAGGACTTAGTCCTTCCCTTTTTATTGCCTTAAAACAATCAGCTTTCAGCCAAAGCAAGCTTTATGGTTGTATCCGCATAGGGTACTTTTACCTCCGGCGAGCCTGCTGCGTAAGGCAGAATATCATAAGGATTATAATACAGCACCAGTGCGTCCTCCGTCAGGCAGAAATTGACTGCGGAGAGTGCTTTCTCGCTGTTCTGCTGATAATACTCAAGCAATTCGCCTACGGTTTCTTTGACATACGCGTCAAATTTTTCCTTCACATAGCTGTCTGTATCGGCGGCATTCTTCCCCAGAACCTCGCTCAGCGTAAGCGCTTTATTCTCCGCCAGATTGAAGGTCTTGGAGCTTTTCAGCGTATTGGGATGTGCGCCGTAGGTATTCGCATAATCCAGCTGTGTGATAGAAAGCAGGTTATCCTGATTCAGACTAACCTCAAAGGAGCGTGTGAAAACCATTGGATGGTAATTCTTGCCCTCGGAAGCAAGGACTGCCGCGGCAGAATCCTTAAATTCCGCTTCCGCTTCGGAAATAGCAGCTTCGGCATCCTTTTTATACTGTTCGTTTACCGCTGTGATAAAGGCGTTATTGTCCTTATTTTCAATGACAGGGTATTCAAACGCTATCGTAATCAGAATATTTCCCTTATCATCTGTTATATTCTTGGAAATATGTGCAGAGGAAACTGCGTACTGCCCCTGTTTTTTCTGAATATCCACGGTTTTGGTATCGGCAGACCAATCAACGGTGCAGTCCAGACCTTCGGAAATGGCTCTCAGCGGCACAAGGGTTCTGCCGTTTACGATTTTCGGCGCAACATCCAGCTTCTTTGTTTCGCCATCAACGGTGATTTCGTTTTTGCCGATTTCCAGAGTGATCCATTTATTGCCTCTGTTTGCCGTAACCACCTGCGCGCCATTCTCCTTCGTATAGGAAACGGCACAGTCCAGTGCTTCAAAAATCTTTCTGAACGGCACAAGGGTTCTGCTGTTTTCAATCACGGGATTTACATCAAACTCCATCTGACTGCCGTTCAGGTTTACCGTAACAGCATCCGCCGCATAGACAGGCACTGCACCAAAAACCAGTGCTGCACCTAAGGCAAGGCTTACGTTTCTTTTTACCGTATTTCTCTTCATCCTAAATCCACTCCTTTTTATTCCGCTTCAATGGCATCCAAAAAAGCATAGAAATTTTTGAGCCTGCTCCATCCCTCTGCGAGGAACTGTGGTAATTCAGGGGAAAAGAGGATATCCTCCATACCGCCGCGTGCCACAAGCAGAACATCCTTTTTGGGATACCACGCCTGCAAAAGCGGGGAAAGCGTTTCGTTTTTGAATTTTTTATATGCTCTCCCTTCCAGATGGAAAAGAGGGTCTTTCTCAATTTTTTTCGCCATACGTTCAAACGCCGCAGGATTACTTTCGATTTTTCTGCGGTATGCCGCAAGGAAGGCAGACGGACTGCACCACATGCCAAGACCATGCTCATAGCCTTCGGGGCTCAGCTCGAAATAGAAGGAAGGGCGTTCCTTCCATGCCGTTCCCTGCAATGCCGCATCATACAGCACAACCCAGCGGCTTGCGCGGTAAGGGCTTTTATCCTTGGAAAAGCGGATATCGCGATTGATACGGGAAACGGAGCATTTCATTTCCCTGCCACCGAAGGCTGTGCTTTCCGCCGCAAGCGCCGCTGCAAGGCTATCAAAGGGCTCCTTCAGCACGCGCTTATAGCGGTCGCGGTTTTCCTCCATCCATTCGCGGCTGTTATTCATCCGCAGCTCCCAGAGGAAATCTATTGTTTCCGCAGTAAAGCCTTCAAATGGTTTCATGGCTTAAAACTCCATTTTTTCCTTCAGATAAGGAACCAGCTCTGCGATGGGCATTCTTACCTGTTCCATGGTATCTCTGTCACGCACGGTTACGCAGTGATCCTCAACGGAATCGAAATCGTAGGTGATGCAGAAGGGTGTGCCGACCTCATCCTGTCTTCTGTAGCGCTTACCGATGGAGCCTGCATCATCATAATCGCAGTTGAATTCCTTCGCCAGTGCCGCATAAACCTCTGTCGCCTGTTCGTTCAGCTTTTTGCTCAGGGGCAGAACAGCCGCCTTGATGGGAGCCAGTGCGGGATGGAATTTCAGAACGGTTCTGACATCGCCTTCGCCGACCTCCTCTTCGTTATAAGCATCGCACAAAAATGCCAGCGTTACACGGTCTGCACCAACAGAGGGCTCGATGCAGTAAGGCACATATTTTTCATTCTTTGCCTGATCATAATAGGTCATATCCTCGCCGCTTGTGTTCTGGTGGCAGGTCAGGTCATAATCGGTTCTGTCCGCAATGCCCCACAACTCGCCCCAGCCGAACGGGAATTTATATTCGATATCTGTTGTACCCTTGCTGTAGTGAGACAGCTCTTCGGGAGAGTGATCTCTCAGACGGATTGCATCCTCTGTCATATTCAGGCTCAACAGGAAGTTTTTGCAGTATTTTCTCCAGTAATCCAGCCATTCCAAATCTGTACCGGGTTCGCAGAAGAATTCCAGCTCCATCTGTTCAAATTCTCTGGTACGGAAGGTAAAGTTACCGGGTGTGATTTCGTTACGGAAGGATTTACCAATCTGACCGATACCAAAGGGCAGTTTTTTTCTTGTGGTTCTCTGCACGTTTTTGAAGTTTACGAAGATACCCTGTGCAGTTTCGGGACGCAGATAAACCACGTTTTTCGCATCCTCTGTTACGCCCTGGAAGGTCTTGAACATCAGGTTAAACTGACGGATATCTGTGAAGTTATGTGCGCCGCAGGAAGGGCAGACAACCTGATTATCGTCTACAAATTTCTTCATCTCTTCATTTGTCCAACCGTCTACAACCACTTCGGGCATATTGTGGGATGCCATGTGGTCTTCAATCAGCTTATCAGCGCGGAAACGCTCCTTACATTCCTTACAGTCCATCAGAGGGTCGGAGAAGCCGCCAACATGACCGGATGCCACCCATGTCTGGGGGTTCATCAGGATTGCACAGTCAACGCCGACATTCTTCGGGTTTTCCTGAATAAATTTCTTCCACCATGCTTTTTTCATGTTATTTTTCAGTTCTACACCCAGAGGGCCATAATCCCATGTGTTTGCCAGACCGCCGTAAATTTCGGAACCGGGGTAAACAAAGCCTCTGTTTTTTGCCAATGCTACGATTTTTTCCATAGATTCTACTGCCATTTCAATTCCTCCTTACAAAATAACTTCTTTACACTCCGAAGGACGAAAGTAATCGCAAAACCGACTGCTCCGCTTCTACGAAGCTCCCGCATTCGCCCCATTCGTAACTTCGCACACATGCTCCGTTACTCATGTCGATACATTCGCCAAATAGATGCTGTCCTATGTGCAGGCACATGACAGCCTCTGCATGGCTCATTGTTTTACGCAAAAAAGCTCCCGTCTCCTCGCTATACAGCAAGGGACGAAAGCTTTAAAAATCTTCCGCGGTTCCACCCTCGTTGATTGATGCCAACACATCAACCCTCTCTTGTGACACTGCTCCAAAGTGCCCTTCTCTGTTTCGCACTGCTGCCTCACACCAGCCGACAGCTCTCTGCAAATGCTCCGCAGATACTCCTCTTCTTCATCGCAGTAATGATTAACTTGTGGTTTATAATAACGCTTTTCTCTTTTTCTGTCAAGGCAAAAAATTGCACTTAAATCCGTGTATTTTTCCGCCTTTCTGCAAAGGAATAGACAAAAAATGTACGATACTTTATTCACTGTTCAAAAAAATCGCGTGTTTTCAGCCTTATGCCCATGTGAACCTCCATATATTGCCGCAGGATAAAGGTCAGCTGCTCCAGTGCTTCGGCGGAAAGCTGAAAGCCAAACGCCGCGCGGCTCTCCCTTTCCAGCACAAACCGAATCGCCCTTCGGACGGCATCCGAAACAAAAATGCTATCCTCTGTGCGGTGCTTTTCACAGTAAAACGCGCCCATCCTGCCGTCAAAATAGAGTGTCCCCTCGCCTTCGCCGCAGATATGACATACATCTGACGCAAAGAGTCCATTCAGCTGCAAAAGCTTCAATTCAAAGATACGGGAAATCAGCTTCGGCGGCAGAATACCCCTATCCATCACAAGAAAGGCATAATACAAAAGCTGCAGCACGGCATCCTGCTCCATACCGGCAGGGCAGCTACGTTCCGTCAGCTCCGCCAGATACATGCCCTCGGAGAACTTATCCATATCCAGCCGCAGACCGTAAAAGCTGTTTTTCAGCTCCGCCTGCGTAACGGAATAAAAGCCCTTACCCTCATAGACCACAAAATCGGCATAGCAGAACAGCTGCGTTGCCGCCAGAAGCTTACTTTTCGCCCTTCTGGCACCACGGGCAGAAAGCAGCACGCGACCCACACCCTGCGCCAAAAGCACAATCTGCTTATTGCTTTCGCCCCTTGCCTGCTCACGCAGGACAATACCGCGCAGCTTTTCCGTTCCCATAGCCGACCTCATTTCCTTCCTAAAGCACTGAAAAAATGCTTAATAAAAATGCTTATGCCTTGACGATTCCTCTATACGGCGGCGCGGATTCTGCGATTCCTTTTCCGCCTGTCTGCGGTAGCGCAGATAATCCGCCACCTGTCCTGTTTGCAAAAATCTCTGCCAGTGTTCTCTTTCGTTCATACAGCACATCCCCTTTCGGGAATAGGATATGGAGAAAGAAAACCGCCCATACTATAAAAAACTTGCCATTCTTTCGTGGGGCTCTGCCCCACACCCCGCTAGGGAAATAATTTCCCTAGAACCCTTATACTTTTGCAGAAACATAAAATGTTTCTGCGGTATCGGGTTCCAAGGGAGTGACTCCCTTGGCGGAGTTTGAAGCAGAGCCTCAAGTGGGGGCTTTGTCTTAAATGTTTTTCTTATCGTAGCCGAAGTTTTTGAGCAGGAAATCACTATCCCGCCAATCCTTCTTCACCTTCACCCAAAGCTGTAAATAAATAGGCGAGCCGAGCAATCTCTGCATATCATAGCGTGCGGTGGAGCCAATGCGCTTGAGCATCGCCCCCTGCTTGCCGATGATAATGCCCTTATGCGAATCCCTCTCGCAGTAAATGGTTGCCTGCACATCCACGATATCCTTATCGGGACGCTTCTTCATGGACATGATTTCCACCGCAATCCCATGCGGCACCTCATCCTGCAGCAAATACAGTGCCTTTTCGCGGATAATCTCCGATGCAATCTGGCGTTCGGGCTGATCCGTCACCATATCCGCAGGGAAATACTGCGGCCCCTCGGGGAGATATTTCCGAATGACAGACAGCAGCTCGCCTGTATTTCTGTCCTTCATGGCAGAAATCGGCACAACCTCCGCAAAGGGATATGCCTTGCTGTAAACGGAAATCACCTCCAGCAGTGTTTCCCGTTCTACGGTGTCGATTTTATTGATAACCAGCACAACGGGTGTTTTTACGTTTTTGATGCGTTCCAGAACGTATTCATCCATTGTCTGTACCTCTGTGGTGGGTTCAATGAGCATCAGCACCAGATCCACCTCATTAAAGGTTGTTTCCGCAGAACGCATCATATATTCGCCCAGCTTGGATTTCGGCTTATGGATACCGGGGGTATCCAGAAAAACACACTGAAAATCCTCCTTCGTCAGGATGGATGTGATTTTATTTCTTGTGGTCTGCGGCTTATGCGAGGTAATCGCAATCTTTTCCCCAATGAGACAGTTCATCAGCGTGGATTTGCCGACATTCGGTCTGCCGATCAATGCAACAAAGCCGGAGTGAAATTTTTTCATTCTGTTTCTACCCCTCTTTCCTTCAGCATTTCCTTCTGCTCTGCCAGGAAGATTTCATCCTTTTTCTCCCAATCCTTCGCCATATCCAAAAGAAGCACATATTGCAGCCATCTTTCGTTTTTGGTATCAATATCCTCCTGCGTTAAGCCCTTAATCAGACACAGTGCCTGATAATATTTCATGCCGTTTTCTGCTGTCATATATTCGGAATTCATCCCCAGAACAACGTGGATTTTGTTGGTATTGGGCAGGCGGTATCTTCTGATATCATCCTGAAAATCGGTTACATCCTTTCCCATCATTTTTGCAAATTCGCAGGCAGCCTTATAATGCGCCATCAGCTCACTCTCTGTGATTTTCACACGAAATGCGCCCCAGTTTTCCTCGATATAGGCAACCACCTCTTCCATGGTTCTTGCGTTTGCCTTCAGTTCCACATCTGCAAATTTTGCCTTCAAAGCGTCAATGCCGTTCATGTTTTTTTCCTCCTAAATTCTCTTTCCATGTTCCTTCAATTCGTCCCATTTGGCACGAATCGCCTGCATATCCTCCCATGCAGGACGTTTTTTTGTGGCATCCCTGAGCAGCGCAGAGGGATGATAGGTTGCTATGATATGATACCCCTTTCGCTCAAACCACTGCCCTCTCTGGCGTGTAATGCGAAATTCGGGGTCGATAATCGTTGTGGCGGCAATCCGCCCCAGACAGACGATGATTTTCGGCTTGAGGAGCATCAGCTGATATCTGAGATAATTCAGACACGCCTCCTTTTCATCGTCATGGGGGTCACGGTTGCCGGGCGGACGGCACTTGACCACATTGGCAATATAGGCATCCTCTAAGGAAAGTCCGACACTTGCCAGCATTTTATCCAATAATTGTCCCGCAGGGCCTACAAAGGGTACGCCCTGCAAATCCTCCTGCTGACCGGGACCCTCCCCGATGAACAGGATATCCGCATTGCGGCTGCCCTTGCCAATGACAACATTGGTACGCATTTCCCATAGCCTGCATTTTTTGCAGGAATGGCACGCGCCCTCTAAAATTTCCCAGCTTTTTTCCGCCATGCCTTCCACCTCAAACTCTTACTTACAAATATATTCCGCTAAAGCGTCCCGCGCCGAGGTGCTAAAGCTTGCACCTGCGCCCCAGTCAAAGCGGAAAATTACCCCTTGACTGCCGCCGCCGGCAGAAAGATGCACCCTTGTGTGCTCCTCCAGATTATCCGCCAGAAAGGTCAGCGTGGCTCTGTTGCCGGAGCGCATATAATATTTCTCGAACAGCACCATGATGATTTCCTTGCCATCCGGCAGGATTCGCACATATTCATCCAGAATTTCTCCCGAATATAAGCCGGCTGTCACTGCCTCCTTGACCTTCTCCGCCGCCTCTTTCGGGGAAAGATATACATAAAAATCCATTTTTTCCATCGGGATTCCTCCTTACCTGATATCCTCCTTGCGAAAGCCCATCGGAAGCAGCTCTCTGACTGTATATGTTACCATGCCCTTTTCCTCGCTGTAAAGCAGGACTTTGCCTTCGGGCATAAATTCCGCTAAAACCTGCCTGCAAATGCCGCAGGGAGAGGCATAGTCCCCACTGCTTGCCACGATTGCGATTTTCTCAAACTCCCGATATCCCTCGGAAACCGCCTTGAAAACGGCTGTCCGCTCGGCACAGTTCGTTGCTCCGTAGGACGCATTTTCAACGTTGCAGCCCTTGAAAACCGCACCGTCCTTCGCTAAAAGCGCCGCCCCAACCCGAAACTGCGAATAGGGCGCGTAGGCGTTTTTCATCGCATCCTTCGCCTGTAAAATCAATGCTTCGTCTGTCATAAGGGAATCCCCTCCTTTGCTGCCTGCCATCCGGCAAAAAATACTTTTCCGAAGATTTCGGCATTCATCGTTTTCTCCAATGAAAAAGTTTTTATATAAACCGCTGTCATCCGGCAGAAAATACTTTTTTGAAGATTTTAAAGCGTAGCTTTTCCTAATGAAAAAAAGTTTTTTCTGCACAAGGATGACTTTTCGCCGCCCGAAAATCATTCCGCCCGATAGAAAACACTTTCCAAAGATTTTACGAAACCCGTTCCGCCCGATAGAAAACACGTTCCAAAGATTTTACGAAACCCGTTCCGCCCGATAGAAAATACTTTTCAGAACTGTTTAGCCTGCGTCTCTGTTCTGAAAAGTTTTTTCTATGCAAGGGCGGTTGCGTAAAGCAAGGGCGGTTGCGTAAAGCAAGGGCGGTTAAACGAGTTTTTTCTATGCAAGGGCGGCGGTTTCAACCACTTTCATTCTCTCGGAAAGCCTGCCTGTAATAAAATCTCCTTCTGGCGGCGGAACATCTCCGCTTCCTCCTCCGGCTCCATGTGGTCGTAGCCTAAAAGATGCAGCATGCTGTGCGCCGTCAGAAACGCAATTTCCCGTTTCAGAGAATGTCCGTATTCCTCCGCCTGCTCCTTCGCACGCTCCAGAGAAATAATAATGTCCCCCAGAACGATTTCGTCATTCTCGTTGACCTCTGCTTCTTCTCCCTCCGCAAACGTCAGCATGGGAAAGCTGAGTACATCCGTTGCTCTGTCAATACTTCTGAACTGACGGTTAATCTCGCGGATTTCCTCGTTATCCACAATGGAAACGCTGATTTCGCAGTCCTCATCAAATTCTTCATATCGCAGGGCCTCTGCCGCCGCCCTGCGGATGGCATCCTCCAACTCCGCCGTCAATGGCTCGTCCGTTCTGTTGTCAATCAGTAAGTTCACTGCTTTCTTCCTCTCTTTTTTCTTTCTTTTCTTCCGCCTTGCTTTCCTCTGCGCCCTTCTTCGCCGCTGCATTGATTTCTTCCTGTTTGGGATACGCCACTCTCTCGTGATACATCCCCTGGAAAACCTTCAAAAATGCTCTGCGGATGATTTCCAGCTCATGAATCCCTAAGCCGCTGTTGTTCAGCTGTCCGTCATCCAGCTTGTCCTTGATGAGCGTTTTAATAACACTTTCCGCTTCTGCCAGTGTTTTTCCGCTGCCAAGCATGGAGCGCACCGCCGCTTCTACCGTATCCGCAAGCATGACAACCGCAGATTCTCTCGTGCTCGGAATCACACCCTGATAGCGGTAATCCGCTTCGTTCACGTTATCCGCACCATAAAGCTTGAGCGCCTTAAAATAGAAAAACTTCACAAGGCTTGTCCCATGATGCTCCCGAATGACATCCAGAATGACATTCGGCAGACCGTGTACTCTCCCCATTTCCACACCGTCCTTCGGGTGCTGTGTAATGATTTTCGCACTCGTTTCGGGTGCAAGGTCATCATGGGGATTATAGCCCGCCTGATTTTCCGAAAACATCTGCGGATTTTTCAGCTTGCCGATATCGTGATAATATGCACCTGCTCTTGCCAGAGCAGTATTTGCGCCGATTTCATACGCCGCCGTCTCTGCCAGATTTGCCACAATCAGGCTATGATGATACGTTCCCGGCGCTTCAATCATCAGCCGACGAAGCAGCTCATTATTCGGGTTTGTCAGCTCCAGCAGGCGCAGGGGCGTGTTCGCCTCAAAGGTTGCCTCCCAGAAGGGCAGGCTGCCCACCGCAATCACAACGGAAACCAGTCCCATCATCGCCGCAAACAGGCACTTTAACAAAAGTCCTGCGGAATAGCCGCTTTCAAAAAACAGCCCTACCCCAAACATTGCCGCAAAGCTGACCGCCGCCATCGCCACAGCCACCCAGACCATCCGCTGACGCTTTTCCGTTTTCTGGATGAGCAATGCACCTAAGGTGCCGACCAGAAGGGAATACATCAGAAACTGCACATCCCCATTGAAGATGAAGCAGCCGATGATGCAGAACAGCGTATTCATCACCAATGCTACGCGCCGCCCCACCAGAAGGCTTGTCAGCATGGCAAACAGCCCAAGTGGAATCAGCGTAAAATAAGCCGCGCCGCCCATCAGCCGCAGCAGCAGTATCATAATCACATAAATCGTAAAGAGCATTTTCGCTTCATTGGGCTTCAGCACAAACTGCCCTCTGCCCCATACGAAGAAAAGATACAGCGCAACAAACAGCAGCACAACCAGCAGAAAGCTCCCCAAAAGCGGCAGCACACTGCTTTTATAATCGGCACCGCCGACCAGATGCAGGCTCACCAATCTATCATAAATCTCCTGCGTGATGATTTCGCCCTCATCCACAATTTTCTGGTTTTTGCGGATCATCACATCCGCAACCTCTGCGCGCTTTTCCTCTCTCGCGGCTTCGATTGCCGCTTCATCGGGCAAAAGGTTCGGTGTAATCGCCGCATCGAAAATCGCCCCTGCCATTTCCTTTAAGCCTTTATTCCATGCCGTTGCCGCAAAGGCTTCGTTTGCCTTCTGCCTGCCTTCCTCCAGCGCATCGGCGGTAATGCCCTCGGTATAGAGATTGTTCATCGTGACCAGGCAATCCTCCTGAAAAAGGGTACGGTTGGATTTCCCCAATGCCTGATACGCCTTAAACTCCCGTTCGGAAAGCACAACCGGCAACTTCCAGGGGGCCTCCTGCGCCTTTTCGACAAAGCTTTCGCCCTGCTTCAAATTGGCAAGAATCTGTTCCAAATCCTGAAACAGCTCCTTCACCTCGGCATCGCTTCCCTCCTCCACCGCGGCATCCTGCTTATAAATAGGGGCAACGCTGTCCGCCGCCGCATCCTTGAGCTTATTGGTCGCAACCTCATCCACCGCATCCGCTTCGGCAACATAGCGTTTTTCCGCCACAGAGCCGACCTGCACAGTATCCAGCTGCTGCACATAGGAGCCTGTGCCGATGCAGAGAAGCGTCAGCAGAAAGGCAACCGCAAACATCACCTTGCGCGCCTTTTTCTGCTTTCTGTTATTTATGAGGGATTCGTCTTTCCTTCTTGCCATCCTGCTCGCCTCGTTTCCTGTTTTCAAACTTTTCGTATGCCAGAATGATTTTCTGCACCAGAGGATGACGCACAACGTCCTTATTCGTCAGGGTAATCTGCCCGATGCCCTCGATACCGGAAAGAATTCGCGTTGCCTCCGTCAAGCCGCTGCGCTTGCCCTCCGTCAGGTCAATCTGCGTCACATCTCCCGTAATAACCGCCTTCGAGCCATACCCGATACGGGTCAGAAACATTTTCATCTGCTCAGGTGTCGTATTCTGCGCTTCATCCAGAACGATAAACGCATTATCCAGCGTGCGTCCACGCATATATGCCAGAGGGGCAACCTCAATCAGACCCTTTTCCATGTTTTTCATGAAATTTTCCGCGCCCATGATTTCATACAGCGCATCATACAGGGGACGCAGATAGGGGTCTACCTTCTGCTGCAAATCTCCGGGCAGAAAGCCCAGCTTTTCCCCCGCTTCAATGGCAGGACGGGTCAGGATAATGCGGTTCACCTCGTTATTTTTAAAGGCAGTAATCGCCATTGCCATTGCCAGATAGGTTTTCCCTGTACCGGCAGGACCAATGCCGAACACAATCGTATTATTCTTAATTAAATCAACATATTTTTTCTGCCCCAGCGTTTTTGGCTTCAGCGGTCTGCCGTTTACGGTAATGCAGATTAAATCATCATACATTTTTTCCAGCTCACGCAGGTCGGTTTCCTCTGCGGAGGAAATGAAATATTCCAGATTCTGCTCCGTAATTTCCTCGCCCTTTTTCACCAGAGCAACAAGAGAATGGAGAATATTCCAAGCCTTATGGACATCCTTTTCCTCGCCCGAAATCTTTACATCATCCCCACGATTGACAATGCTCACGCCGCACGCCTTCTCGATTTTCTTGATATTTGCATCAAACTGCCCGAATACAGGCAGAATGATATGGTTTTCCATCTGTATGGTTCTTTCAAAGCTCATTCGCGTTTTCCTGCTCCTTTTCTTCGTTCTGATTTTCTGTTTCTATGTTCTGCTTTTTCTCCTCTATTCTTTCCGCCATGGTAACTTCCGCATCTGCGCGGACACTGTTGGCGTAAACCTCATATCTGATTTGTATATCCTCTATTGTACCGTAAGAAGACAATAAATTCTCTGCATTTTTTCTTAATTTTTCTTCCAGAAGCGTTTTTGCTTCCGCCACGGTGCGCGTTTTCTGCACCGTTTCGTATGCCCGCCAGCACTCCATCCGCCATGTGAGGGGCAGTTTCCTATCCCCCAGACCGAGGGTTTTCTCGGAAAGCAGCTCCCTTTCCCACTGCACATCACTGTCGGGGTGAAGGATATCCAATTCCCTTCCCGAAAAGAGAAGGCTGTGGTTTTTCCTTTCCTCGCCGCTATAGACGGCTTCCTCATACTGCAAGGGCAGCTCCTCAGTCAGCCGCCGCCAGATGCGCGCCGTTACGGTGCCTTCCGCCGCAGTATATGCGGTATGCTGTTCCTCCCCCTCCAAGCCAATCGTCAGCGCGGAGGAAATCAGCACATCCCCCTTTTTCACTACATCTCCTGCGGCAACCAGAGGGGTTCCTCGTTCCGCAGTAATCTGCAAAATCACGCCATCCGTCGATGCAACGATATCACAGGGTGTTTCCTTATCAATGATTTCGACCCCTTCAATCGTTTCCGCAAGTCGGATGGTCGCATCTGTTCCATGAATCCCGACGCTTACCCACGAAATGTCCGCAAAGTCCTCCAAAAGTCCATTGGTGACAGCCTGTGTGTCCACACGCCGTTTCCGGACACCGGGGTATAGTCCCATTTCCTTGCAGGCGGAGAGAAGCTCCTCCTTGGAAAGGCGTTCATTCCCCTCAATCCGCATTACCCAGACAAACGAGGACAGCAGATACAGCCCTGCCGCAAAGCAAAAAAGCCCTGCCGTCCAGACCTGCCGCCTGCCAAATCGCCCCAGAAAAACGGGCAGACCGCCATAGGAGAGCACCTCCAGCGCACAACCCGTTTTTTCGGCACACGCCTGCAAAAGCTCCAGGCTGTTTCCTGCTGCTTTCATCGTCATGCCGGCACCCTCGCGTGCCACCTCCCATAGATAGACACCGCGATACGCCGCCATATTCATGAAGCGTTCCGCCGAAAAGCCCTTCACCCTTATTTTAACATATCCACATAAATAATACCATAACGCTAGGAACAAAATCCTCCCCCCAATGTCCTGCCCGGATGCTCATTGCAGAAATTCCATTTTTTCCACTCTGCCCGTCACCACCATGCACTCCGCCGAAAGCTGCTTCAGGCAAAGCCCCTGCCCCTCCAGCCGCAGAACTCCTGCCGCCGTGCCGATGCGCACCGTCTCCTCGCTGTATTCCAGAATCCCCTTATAATTTTCTATCGTAACCTCCTCCTGTCCGATAAAGGAAATCAGCGGCAGATGCAGCAGTATCTCCTTCGGCAGTTCCAGTGCCTCTGTCATATTCCTACGAAATCCCATGCCATCACCTCATTTATTCACTTTATGCAAACAGGGGATAAACTAGAATTTTCTACATGCTTTTCTGCATGCAAAAAGGCAGAGCCTTTGCTCCGCCTTTTCGCTGTGCGCATTCATTTTTTTCAGAGGAACTCTCATGTGAGAGGAACTGCTTCATTTTTGATTGCCGCTCTTTAGTTTTCGATTGCTACCATATCCTCGGGAATGGTGATATCCAGTGCTTCTGCGATGTCAGCATTGTATTTTTCTGTGATGCCGTCAGTTACATAGCCGATGGCCATCTGTGCGGGATCTGCGCCGTTTGTCAGAATTTCGTAAGCCATTTCCGCTGCCTTTACGCCCAGATCATAGTAGCTGATGGACAGAGTTGCCAAACCACAGCCGCTGCACATGCCTTCTTCACCGGTTACAACAGGAATCCCTGCGGGAACCGCTACGTTCTTTACGATTTCTGTGTTATTTGCGATGGTGTTGTCTGTAGGGATATACAGTGCATCACATTCGCCGACTGCCTTTGTTACAACAGACTGTACCTCGTTGGAATCTGCTGCTGTAAATTCAGCCCATGCAATGCCTTCCTTATCCAGCTCAGCCTCTGCCAGCTTCGCCTGATATGCAGAGTTGGGTTCTGCAGAGCAGTATACGATGCCAACCTTCTTTGTATCGGGAACCAGCTTCATGAGCAGCTGAATCTGTTGATCAACGGGTGCCAGATCGGAAACACCGGTTACGTTTCTGCCGGGCTTTTCGTTGGAATCAACCACGCCTGCTGTTTTATAGTCTGTTACGGAGGTACCAACGATAGGAATATCCCCTGTTGCCGCTGCTGCCGCCTGCAAAGCTGTGGTTGCGTTTGCCATAATCAAATCAACATCATTGGAAACAAATTTTGTTGCAATCGTAGTGCAGTTTGTCTGCTCGCCCTGTGCGTTCTGATAATCGAATTTTACCTTATCGCCCAGAAGCTCTGTCAGCTTATCCTCAAAGCCCTTTGTTGCCGCATCCAATGCAGGGTGCTCCAGCTGCTGAATGATGCCGACTGTATATGTTTCGCCCGCGTCATCGGAATTGTCTGCCGCATCATTCCCGCCGCAGGCTGTCAATGCCATTGCTGCAGCCATCATTGTGGCTGTCATTTTCATCCATTTTTTCATAAGAATCTCTCCCTTTTTCCTCAGTTTCCCCTTTCGGGTTTTGCTTTATTACATGCACGCATATCCGCGTCACACTGTTAAAGTCATTATAGCACTCAAATCTTCAATGTCAAGCATAATCCTCCCTTTTTTGCAAGTATTTTGTATACCTGTATCCGCCGTCCGCGCACAAAAAAGGACACATCTTATAGAGTGTCCTTTTTGTTTTTTCTGTTTTCAAATCAGCCGAGCAGGGCGCGGTCGTTTGCAAATTCCTTGCCGCTGGCAACGGTGAACTGATGCAGCAGGTCATCAACGGTCAGGTTTTTCTTTTCCTCTCCCTTGATGTCCAGAATAATCTTGCCGTCCCACATCATAATCAGACGGTTGCCATGCACAATGGCATCCTTCATGTTATGCGTTACCATCAGCGCAGTCAGGTTATGCTCCGCAATAATCTTATCGGAAAGCTCCAGAACCTTCGCCGCTGTTTTCGGGTCCAGTGCCGCAGTATGCTCATCGAGCAGGAGCAACTTGGGCTTTTTCAGCGTTGCCATCAGAAGGGTCAGCGCCTGTCTCTGTCCGCCGGAAAGCAGACCTACCTTTGCGCGCAGACGGGTTTCCAACCCCAAATCCAGTGGCTTTAGAAGCTCAACATATTCTTCTCTTTCTTTTTTTGTAATCCCCCATCTGAGGGTACGAGTCTGTCCGCGGCGTTTTGCCACAGCCAGATTTTCTTCGATTTCCATATCGGCAGCTGTCCCGTTCATGGGGTCCTGGAATACGCGCCCCAGATATTTTGCTCTTTTGTGTTCGGGCAGCTTTGTGATATCCTCGCCATCAATGATAACAGAGCCGCTGTCTACAGGCCAAACGCCCGCAATGGCATTCAGCATGGTGGATTTCCCCGCGCCGTTGCCTCCGATGATAGTAACAAAGTCGCCATCCTCCAGCGTCAGATTGATGCCGTTTAAGGCTCTTTTTTCATTGATAGAACCGGGATTGAAGGTTTTATAGATATTTTTCAGCTCAAGCATTCTTGCCGCCTCCTCTCTTTACATGGCTGGCAGCATATTTGCCCTTCAGGTGGGGCAAAGCAAGGAATGCCGCTACAATCAAAGCACTGATCAGCTTCAGGTCGGTGGTTTCCAGACCAAGCCACAGCACCACTGCGATAACGATATAATACAGAATTGCACCGCCGACAACGCCAAGCATACGCAGTGCATAGTTATAATCAAATCTCTTGAATACAACGCCCGCAATGATAACGGATGCCAGACCGATAACGATAGCACCACGCCCCATGTTTACGTCTGCATTGCCCTGATACTGCGCATACAGACCGCCTGCAAGCGCAACCAAACCATTGGATACCATAAGCCCCAGAACCTTCATTGTATTGGTATTGATGCCCTGTGCGCGTGCCATTTTTTCATTATTGCCCGTTGCACGGAAGGCACGACCCATTTCTGTACCGAAGAAGCCATACATCAGCGCGATGACTACAATACAGAAAATCGCGGAAACAATGATTGCACCGTGGATATCTCTCAGGCTGAGAATCAGATTATATTTATCTACGCTGATTGCCTGATTGGATTTACCCAAAATACGCATATTGACAGAATACAGACCCAGCTGGGACAGGATACCTGCCAGAATACCGGGGATACCCAAAGCCACATGGAAGATACCTGTTACCATGCCTGCCAGCATACCGACAATCGTAGCCACTACCAGAGCAACCGCTACGTTATGCCCGGAAAGCATCATCATAACTGCAACGGAGCCGCCTGTCGCAATGCTGCCGTCTACAGTCATATCCGCAAAATCCAATACCTTAAAGGTGATGTAAACGCCGATGGCAAAAACACCCCAAATCAGCCCTTGGGCGATGGAGCCCGGAAGGGCATTGAGCAATGCCATAATATTCATAAATATACCTCTTTCTATGCTTTCTTTTTTTACAGGAATAAGCGAAGCACATGCTTCGCTTATTCCTGTATTCAATTCAAATCAAACCGCAGGTCTTTCGCTTAAGCAACCGGCTCCATCCCTTCGGGGATTGTAATACCCAATGCTTCTGCGATATCTACATTATATTTGGGAACCAGTCCATCTGTCAGATATTCAATGGGCATTTCCGCAGGCTTCTTCCCATTCACCAAAATATCATACGCCATTTCGGCAGCCTTTGCGCCCAGATCATAGTAGCTGATAGACAGTGTTGCCAATGCGCCAACCTCGCACATTGCTTCCGCACCTGTAACGGTGGGCACGCGTGCGGGAACTGCGATATTCTTTACGATTTCCATGTTGTTTGCAAATGTGTTATCGGTAGGGATATACATTGCGTTGCAGTCTGCAACTGCCTTTGTCACAACCGCCTGAATTTCGTTAGAATCTGCTGCGGTGTAGATTGCATAAGGAATCTTCTGTTCCTCCAGATATTTCTTTGCCAGCTCTGCCTGATAGGTAGAGTTCGGCTCTGCGGAGCAGTAAACCACTGCAACCTTTGTGCTTTCCTTATCGCAGAACTGCATCAGCACATCAATCTGCTTTTCGACGGAAGCCAGATCGGAAACACCTGTGACATTTTTGCCGGGTGCTTCATTGGATTCTACCACGCCTGCTGTCACATAATCTGTAACGGAAGTGCCGACGATGGGGATATCGGAGGTTGCTGCCGCCGCTGTCTGCAATGCTGTGGTTGCGTTTGCCATAATCAGGTCACAGCCGTCGGAAACAAATTTCGTGGAAATGGTGGTGCAGTTTGCCTGCTCCCCCTGTGCATTCTGGTAGTCAAATTCCACATTATCCTCACCCAGAAGCTCTGTCAGCTTATCCTCAAAGCCCTTTGTTGCCTGATCCAGAGAACCGTGCTCCATCTGCTGAATAATGCCGATGTGATATACCTTATTCCCTGTGCTTCCATCTGCCGCATCATTGCCGCCGCAGCCTGTCATTGCCATTACTGCCGCTACGGTCATAGCCAGAAGGCCTGTTACTTTTTTCATTTTCATAATCTACCCTCTCCCTCTTTGATTTTTTTCATGTCTGATTTCGACATATAATTTCATCGCAAAATGAATTATAGCATCCCTGTTTTGATTGTCAACAGCAAATCGAATTTTTCGATTAAGTGTATCGAGAAAACTGTTTCTTCGATACAGGCGCTTTCATCCTCTGCGAAGGGGAAGGTTATTCCATCGTTTCCTCCAGTGCTTCCATATCGGCAGGAGGAGTGATGCCCAAAGCCCTTGCGATTTCCGCATTATACTTCGGTGTCGCGCCGTCGGAAACAAACGCGATTGGCATTTCGGCAGGCTTTGTGCCGTTCACCAGAATATTATACGCCATTTCCGCCGCCTTCACCCCCAGGTCATAATAACGAACGGAAAGCGTAGCCAGCGCACCGATGCGGCTCATATATTCCGCCCCTGCAAAGGTAGGCACACCTGCCGGAATCGTGATATTTTTTACGATTTCCATGCTGTTCGCCATGGTGTTATCGGTCGGGATGAAGATAGCGCCACATTCCTGCACCGCCTTTGTCAGCACCGCCTGCACATCATTGGAATCCGCAACGGTGTAGATAGCGCAGTCCCGTTTGAGCCGCTTCAGATATCTTTCCGCGCGCTCCGCCTGATAGATGGAGTTGGGCTCTGCGGAGCAGTAAACCACCGCAATCTTCGTATCGGGCTTGCAGAATGTAAGCAACACATCCACCTGTGCCTTGATTTCGCCCAAATCGGAAACACCTGTGACATTTGTGCCGGGCTTTTCATTGGAATTCACTGCACCTGCCGCGATATAATCCGTTACGGATGTACCCACGATAGGGATATCCGCCGTTGCCGCTGCCGCAGACTGCAAAGCCGTTGTGCCGTTTGCCAGAATCAAATCGCAGCCATCGGAAACAAATTTCGTAGCAATGGTGGTGCTGTTTGCCTGTTCGCCCTGCGCATTCTGGTAATCGAAGGTGATATTTTCTTCTCCCAGCAGCTCCATCAGCTTGTCCTCAAAGCCCTGCGTTGCCGCATCCAGAGAGGAATGTTCATCCTGCTGGACAATGCCGATGCGGTATGCCGTTTCTCCTGTGCTGCCGCAGCCGGATAAAGCCAGTGCCGCACACAAAAAAGCCGCCGTTACGCCCATCATTTTTCTGAATTTCATAGCCTTTCCCCCTTCAACGTAAAAGGGTCACAGGCAATCGCCTGTGACCCTATGGTTTCGATTATTACTTGCCTTGGAGCATTTTTTTCACAAGACCGCCGACAATTTTCATATCTGCGCGACCTTTCGCCTTGGCTGTCACGATACCCATGACTTTGCCCATATCCTTAATGGTAGAGGCTCCGGTCTGTGCGATGGCGTCTTCAACAATCTTCTGAATTTCATCCTCGCTTAACTGCTCTGGAAGGTAACTTAACAAAACTTCGATCTCTTTATTGAGTTTTTCGATCAGATCCTGTCTGCCGCTTTTTTCATAGTCGGGCAGGGAATCCCTTCTGCTTTTCAGCTGCTTGGAGATAACCTCGATGACACCTTCATCATCCAGCTCAACCTTGTTATCCTTTTCGATCTGCAGGACACCGGAACGAATCAGCTGAATCGTATCCTTCTTGATGGTATCCTTTTCTTTCATAGCAGTTTTCAAATCTGCAAAAAGCTGCTCTTTTAATGACATATAATCATCCCTTTTCGCTTCGTAAAACTTAGTAAAACTTATCAAACCATGAAAGCAATTCGTAAAACTTCGTTTTACTCATCCACTCAGGTTTTCTCGTGTCTGCTCAAAAATGCCTGCAAGCAGTCATTTTGTTGACAGCCACGGAAAACGCTTTCATACGATTATCTGAATTTACGTTTTCTAGCGGCTTCGGATTTCTTTTTGCGTTTTACGCTGGGTTTGTCATAATGCTCTCTTTTGCGTACTTCGCCCATGATACCATCTCTGGCACATGTTCTTTTAAAACGACGCAGTGCGCTGTCCAAGGATTCATTTTCTTTAACTTTTACCTCTGACATGAATTTCCCTCCCTCCCAGTGCGAGATTCGTTGATGGCAAGAAAGGTGCTTTTACGCCTTTTTTTACCATACATTTAAGAATTATACACAAAAACTCGCGCAACGTCAATAAGAACTAAGAGAAATTCTCAAGAAAAATCATGGCAAATCTGCCTGTTTGGCGGTTTTTTCCGTATTTTTTTCGGGATGCTTCTGTTTTGCATCTGTTTTTGTACCATTTGCCGCCGTCCTTGTCTTAGGCTTTTTTGTCCGCGGCTGCTTCTTCGGCTGCTCCCGCTCCAGAATGACCATCCCCAAAGGCGGCACATCCAGCTCTACCCGAAACGGGCAGCGGCCTGCCGGCTCCGCCCTGCTCTGCAGCGGTACGGCGTTGATGACATCACTGCCGCCGAAGCGCGCGGCATCGCTGTTCAGCCGTTCATGATAAACACCCTCCTGCGGCACGCCGAGCGAAAACCCACGATGCACCACAGGTGTAAAATTGCAGAGGAAAACCAACTCCTTCTCCTGACTGCGGCGCACAAAGGAAACAATCGAGCTTTCCGCATCGTCACATTCAATCCATTGGAAGCCGTTCGGGTCGAAATCCTCCGCCCAGAAGGCAGACTCCTCTGCATAAAGGTGATTCAGCTCCTTCACATACGCCTGCATTTCCTGATGGTCGGCATATTGCAGCAAATGCCAATCCAGAGAGCGCGCCTCGCTCCATTCGCTGTACTGCGCAAATTCACCGCCCATAAACAGCAGCTTTTTCCCCGGATGCCCCATCATGAAGCCATAGGAAAGGCGCAAATTCGCAAAGCTCTGCCAGACATCCCCCGGCATTTTCCCAATCATCGAGGATTTCGTATGTACCACCTCATCATGCGAAAGCACCAGCACAAAATTCTCCGCATAATGATATGCCATGCCAAAGGTCAGCTTATTCTGATGATATTTTCGATAAATCGGGTCAAGCTTGATATAGGAGAGGAAATCATTCATCCAGCCCATGTTCCATTTCAGGCTGAACCCAAGACCGCCCTCATCAACCTTCTTCGTCACACCGGGCCATGCGGTGCTGTCCTCCGCAATCATGAGTGCGCCCGGCTCCCTCTCGGCAATGACGGAATTCATGTGCTTGAGAAATTCGATTGCCTCAAGGTTTTCACTGCCGCCGTATACATTCGGCAGCCACTGCCCCTCCTCCTTGCAGAAATCCAGCCGCAAAAGAGATGCCACCGCATCCACGCGCAGCCCGTCTATATGGAAAATATCCATCCAATAGAGCGCATTTGCAAGCAGGAAATTCGCAACCTCTTTTCTGCCGTAATTGAAGATATACGTCCCCCACTGGATATGCTCCCCCAGACGGGGGTCCTGATGCTCATAAAGCGCCGTACCGTCAAAGCGTGCCAGTGCAAAATCATCCTTCGGGAAATGCGCCGGCACCCAGTCCAGAATGACAGAAATGCCATTCTGATGGCAGGCATCCACAAACTGCTTAAATTCGTCCGGACTGCCATAGCGGCTCGTCGGGGCATAATAGCCCGTCACCTGATAGCCCCAGCTGCCGTCAAAGGGATGCTCCTCCACGGGCAGCATCTCGATATGCGTATAGCCCATTTCCTTCACATAGGGAATCAGCTGCTCCGCCAGCTCCGTATAGCTCAGAAAACGATTGCCCTCCGCCCGTTTCCAGCTGCCCAGATGCACCTCATAAATATTCATGGGGGCAGCCCTGAAATCATATTTCCTTCGCGCCGTCATCCAGCGGCGATCCTTCCATTTATAGCGTTTCAGCGGATACAGCACAGATGCATTGTTCGGGCGCACCTCTGCGTACACACCGTAGGGGTCTGTTTTATCCACCACCCTGCCATCACACTGCGTCACATGGAATTTATACTTATCCCCCTCCGCCGCCGCAGGCAAAAACAGCTCCCAGATGCCCGATTCGCCCAGCCTTCGCATGGGGCTTCTGCGCGCATCCCAGTTGTTGAAATCCCCGATTACGCTGACCGCCTTCGCATTGGGTGCCCAGACGGAAAATGCCGCCCCCCTTGCGCCCTCGTGCGTCATAAGCCTGCCGCCCATTTTTTCGTAAATCTCATAATGCGTCCCTGCGCCGAAAAGATGTCGGTCAAATTCCGAAAGGGTCGGCGAGAAGGAATAGGGGTCATAGCTGCGCCATGTGTTGCCGTCCGCATCGGTGTACTCCAGCTGATAGCGGAACCATTCCTCCCTGTCCGCAATCGTCACCTCAAAAAAGCCATCCGCATGAAGCCGCTCCATCGGGTATTTTTTCCGTTTATTTGCATAGTCAATCACGGTAATGCCTGCCGCATGGGGCAAAAAGGCACGCACCACAACGGCTTTTCTGCCGTCCTCCTCCATTTCGTGCATCCCCAGCACCGTATGGGGGTCGCTGTGTTCCCCGTTGACGATATGAAAAATATCATAAAGCTTTGTGGTTGTGAGCATAGTCTCCCTCCCTTTTGCTTTCTTTTATACTCATGATTTCACTGATATATCAATTATACCATATTTCCAACGTATTGCCAGATGAAAACAGAGCCATCTTTTGGCAAAACCATTCCTGTTTTTTGCGAAAATTGATGTTTTTCAGACGGTACTTGTCAGCAGAACGCAAAAGGTCTATACTAGCAGTAGGAATTACAAAAAGACATTTGTCCGTTTTTCATAAAAATACTGCATCAAGGAGGAGTGATCTCTATGAAACTGATGTTTTTAGGTGCTGACCATGAGGTAACCGGCAGTTGCCATTATATCGAAGCCTGCGGCAAGAGCATCCTTTTGGACTGCGGCATGGAGCAGGGACGGGATACCTATGAAAATCAGGAAATCCCCGTAGCGGCAGGAAGGATTGATTATGTATTCCTTTCCCACGCGCATATTGACCATTCGGGGCTGCTCCCTCTGCTTCACAAAAACGGCTTTCAGGGGCAGATTTACGCCACCGAGGCCACCACAGACCTCTGCCGCATCATGCTTCTGGACAGTGCGCATATTCAGGAATTTGAAGCGCAGTGGCGCAACCGCAAAAATAAGCGTGCCGGCAAAGCCCCCTTTGAGCCGCTTTATACCACAGAGGATGCGATGGCAGTCATGGAGCATTTTGTTCCCTGCGATTATATGAAGGAAATCGAGGTCTGCGAAGGGGTGAACATCCGCTTTACGGATGTCGGGCATCTGCTCGGCTCCTCCAGTATCGAAATCTGGCTGACGGAAAACGGCGTATCGAAAAAAATCGTATTCTCCGGTGATATCGGCAATATCAATCAGCCCATCATCCATGACCCCCGTTATACCACCGAAGCGGATTATGTCATTATGGAAAGTACATACGGCGACCGTTACCATACCGCGCCGCCTGATTATGTGGCAGAGCTTGCCGGGCAGATTCAGCAGACCTTTGACCGCGGCGGCAATCTGGTCATCCCCTCCTTTGCCGTCGGGCGAACGCAGGAAATGCTGTATTTTATCCGCGAAATCAAGGAGCGCAGGCTAGTGCATGGGCATGACGGCTTCAAGGTTTATGTTGACAGCCCCCTTGCAATCGAAGCAACGCGCGTGTTTGCGGAAAACTATCTGGACTGCTATGACACCGCCGCAATGGCATTGGTGCAAAAGGGCATCAATCCGCTGACCTTCCAAGGTCTTGAGGTTGCCGTAACGCCGGATGATTCCATGGCAATCAATTTCGATAAAAGCCCGAAGGTTATCATCTCCGCATCGGGGATGTGCGAGGCAGGACGTATCCGCCATCATTTAAAGCATAACCTCTGGCGGCCCGAATGTACGATTCTTTTCGTTGGATATCAGGCAATCGGCACGCTTGGCAGAAATATCATTGAGGGTGAAAAAGAGGTGCGCCTGTTTGGCGAGACAATTACCGTCAACGCGCATATCGAGGAGCTGGCAGGCGTGAGCGGACATGCGGATAAGAAGGGACTTCTGAATTGGGTGAACCATTTCGAGAAGAAGCCGGAGCGCGTTTTTGTAGTACATGGCGAGGATTTGGTCTGCGAGGACTTCACAAAATGCTTAAAAGAGGAATACGGCTACAATGCCTTTGCCCCCTACAGCGGTGCCTGCTTCGATTTAGCGGCAAATCAGATGATTTCCGAGGGCGTAAAAATCCCCGTTGCACCGAAGGAGCTGCCAAGGGGACATGCCGCCTCCGAGGGCGGCAAGCGCGCGATGTATCTGGCAAATCAGCTTGATTTGGCAAATAAACGCCTGCAGCAGATTATCAATCTGAATAAGGGCGGCACCAATCGGGATATGGAAAAGCTGCTCAAGCAAATCAACGACCTTTGCGACAAATTAGACGGATAAGCTTACATAAAAAAGACCTAAGAGACACGCTCTTAGGTCTTTTCAAACTGTAGACAAAGTAGTTTTGAGGCAGCGGAAGGGTTTGGGAAACAAATCCGTTTCCCAAATGGAATCCGCAGTCGGAATTCATTTCCGACGAGGAAAACAGCGAGTTTCGAGGCTTTTAAACTGATGGAACTCGTCTGTTTATTCCTCTGTCTTAGCAAGTCGAAATCCTGATTTCGACTTAGGTGTCGACTTTGTCGACACCCTAAAAAGACCTAAGAGACACGCTCTTAGGTCTTTTTTTATTAGCTTCCTGCAATAGCAAGCCCGCGTATTAAAACCGACGGCGAGCCGACACCGCCGGAGCCGAAATACAAATCATCGGCAATTTCCTCCACCTCTGCCAAAAGCTGATAAAAATTGCCTGCAACGGTAATCTGCTCCACAGGCGTGTCAATTCTGCCGCCTTTGATACGGAACCCCTCCGCCGAAAGGGAAAAATCGCCCGAAACGGCATTTGTGCCTGCGTGCAGTCCCATCAGGCTTGTAATCAAAAGACCGGTTCCCATTTTTGCAAGCAGAGCCTCCTGCGAAAGCATTCCCTTTGCCAGATAGAAATTCGTGGGCGCAGTTTTAACAGAGCCTGTCAGCCCCATCTTAAAGCCATTGCCTGTGGATGCCACGCCATCCTTTTTCGCCGTCCTGCGGTTATAAAGCAGGGTTTTCAGCACGCCGTTTTCGATAACGGCTTTATTTTTGCCCGAAACGCCCTCACTATCGAAGGGCTGTGTGCCATAGCCGCCTAAAAGCAGGGCATCATCCCGCAGTGTAACCCCTTCGGATGCGATTTTTTCGCCCGTTTTGCCCTGCAAAAGAGAGAAGCCCTTCTGCGCATTTTCCGCAAAAAATACTCCTGCAAACGCGCCCAAAAGAGAAACCATCGCCCTGCCGTCGAAAATCACATCGTATTTCCCACTTGGCACAGACGCTGCCCCCAGATGGGATGCGGCACGCTTTGCCGCCATTCTGCCCGTTTCCTCAGGGTTGAAATCATTCCAATCCTGTGCCTTCCAGAAATAGGAGCCTGTTTTGGCTTCTCCGCCCTTTTTTGCAATCGCAGAAACATAAGCCGTCGCAAAATTCTTCGCAAAGGAAACATCCAGACCTCTGGTGTTGCGAATGACAACCTCCGCCAGAGATGTCCCCAGCGCGCAGTAATCCAGAGAAGCAACCTCCTCCGCTCCTGCCAGTGCCGCTGTTTCCATACGCATGGCGGCGTTGATTTTTTCCTCTACCCTTAATTCCTCCAGAGCGGCATTTACGCCCTCCAGCTCAGGGTAGTTTTCCTCTCCCGCATAAAGCTCCTCGCAGTCCTCTGGAGAAAGAAGCGCCGCATTTTCCTTCGCCGTTTCCACCAGATATGCAATGGCATCCTCTGTCAGCTGTTCGGTATAGGCATAGCCTGTCCGCCCGCTGATGTTTCCGCGAAACGCCAGACCCTCCTCCCTGCTGTTTTCATAATCGCTGACCTCGCCCTCCAGAATCAGCACCTCAAACGCCTTGCCGCCGCGGTAATAAACCTCGCAGTCCGCAAAGCCTGCCTGTCTGCCGTAGGCAAGCACCTTTTCCAAAAATTCCTTCCGTTCCATTCCGCTTACCCCCTTCCGCCGACAGTCATACTGCTGACGCGAATCATAGGCTGCCCTACATCGGTCGGGATAGAGCCGCTCTTGCTGCCGCACATCCCCTGCGCCCGTTTCAGATTATTGCCGACCATGTCAATATCACGCAGCACCTCCGCGCCCTTGCCGATAAGGGTTGCCCCTCTGACCGGCTCGGCAATCCTTCCGTTGCGAATCATATAGCCCTCCAGAACGGCAAAATTAAACGAACCCGTTGCAGGGTCAACGCTGCCGCCGCCCATCTGCTTGGCATAGAGCCCAAATTCCGTATTTGCGATGATTTCCTCCGGCGTGCTTTTGCCGTTGGCAATGAAGGTATTTGTCATGCGGCTGGTGGGGGCAAAGCGGTAATCCTGTCTGCGCGAGGAGCCGGTAATTGCCGTGTGCATGCGTCTGCTGTTCAGGCGGTCAACCAGATAGGACCGCAGAATCCCGTTTTCAATCAGGATATTTTTTGCCGTGGGCGTGCCCTCATCATCCATTTCGGCAGAGCCCCAGCCATTGGGGATTGTCCCATCATCCAGCGCCGTCACCAGAGGGGACGCAATCTGCTGTCCCAGCCTCCCTGCGAAAACGGACGCATTTCTTGCCACCGCCGTTGCCTCCAGACCATGTCCGCAGGCCTCATGGAAAATGACACCGCCGAAGCCGTTATCAATCACAACAGGGATTTTCCCCGCAGGGCAGGGCTTTGCGCCAAGCATGGTAACGGCAATGCGTGCCGCCTCCCTTGCAGTATCCTCCACATTGATGCGCTCAAACAACTCATACCCCTCGGAGCCGCCCGGCCCCAGATGTCCGCTCTGCTTTTCCGTCGCAGAGGATGCCACTGCCTCAATGGTAAAGCGGCTGCGTGTGCGGTTCTCCTCGCCCCAGATGCCCTCGGAATTGGCAACCAGCACATGCTTCATCACCTCAAGATAGCCTGCCCTTGTCTGCGTAACGGCATCGTGATATGCCCTTGCCGCCGCGGATGCCAGCCGAAGCTGCTCCGCCTTTCTCTGCTTGGACACGCTTTCCGGCAGGATACGGATGGGATTGATGCAGCGCTCCGCCATCCTTTTCCAGCCGCAGATATCATAAATGCGGTCGCCGCGCAGAGCCGCCGCGCCCTCCCTCGCAATGCGAATGAGGCTTTCCTCGGAAAGGTCATTCGTAAAGCCGTAAATCGCCTGATTCCCGAAAAACAGCCGCACCCCTGCGCCGTAATCCATGCCGCCCAGTGCCGTTTCCACCTTGCCGTTGACCATGGCAATGCTGCTTCTCTTTGTCCGCTCTGCATAAATTTCGGCAAAATCGGCACCGCTTTCCAGTGCCGCTGCCAGTATATTTTCTACTGCCGCTTTTTTCAGCATGATTCCTCACTTCCTTGCTTTTCCGTTTCCTCCAGATACAGGCTGACCGCCTCCAGATAATGCAGGAGATTGCCCGTCTGCCGGATGCTGTATTTTTCCTCAAAGGCAGCAAGGGGAATAGATTTGCGTCCGCCCCTTGCCGCATTTTCCCAATATATCTTCAGTGTTTCAAACGGCAGAAGATAATATGCATCTGCCGCAGAAAAATGCACGAGAAGAAAGGAAAGTCCCCGCTGGCGGCGAAATTCCCCCATAAAAGCCATCTGATGTGCATGAATATTCTGCAGGGGCAGGCTTTTTCCTGCCGTTTCCTTGGCATCAAAGGCAATGGGAATCCCCTGCGCCACGCCGATATAATCAACCGTAGACTGCTTTTCAAAATACGCAAGGGTAATCGTCCGCGTTTGCTCATCCATCTGCACAGGGGTGATGGGCGTGGGGATTTTCTGGAATAATGCCAGACCCGACTGCCTGTAGCGTTCATTTGTGAAATTGATGATTTCTTCAAAGCTGCTGCCGCGCAGTCCTCTGGAATTCCAATGTGCCACTGCTTTTCTCTCCTTTATTCACTGTATGTATTCAGTATAGCACATCTGCCGTCATTTTGCCAATTCACTGACGGTCACAAAGGTAATGCCTGCCCGCTCCAGCTCCGGCGCGACCTCTTTGATTGCCTGTGCCGTAATTTTTCCGCCCTCTGGGCCGACATGCCCAATGGCAATCGCAGACCCTTTTTCCAGCGCGACCTCTCCTGCCTTGCGCAGATGCTCCTTGACAACCTCAACAGAATCCGTGCTGTCCAGAAACACATCCCGTTCCAGAAGGGCTACGCCCTTTTCCGCGGCAACGGCTTTTCCAAGGCTTTTCGCCGTTGTCATGCTGTCTATAAAGGGAACGCCCTTTTCCTTCAGCACCTCCATCACCGCCGAAAGGCTGCGTGCATCCTCCATAATGGCAGAGCCCATGTGGTTATTCATGCCTGCCGCATCCGGAAGAACAGAAAAGGCTTCCTCCACGCGTTCCCGAATGGCGGCATCGTCCATATCCCGAAAAACCCCCTTCTCGCCGACCCATTCACGCTTGCCCGTGAGGGATTCCATCGGCATGTGGATAAAAATTTCCTTGCCTGCCTGCCGCACTCGCTCCGCATCCTCCGCCGTGCAGGAGGAAAAGGGCATAACCGCCGCCGTAAAGGGGATGGAAAGCGCAAGCATTTCCTCTGTCCCTGCGCCGCAATAGCCGAAATCATCAATCAGAATTGCCAGTCTGCAAGGCTTTTCTCCGTCAACACGCACCGTCTGCCCTGCCGCCAAGCTCCTGCCGACCAGAAAGCACATCCCGAACAAAGCCAGATATTTTATCCCCGTTTTTATGTTTTCTCTCATCTCAGAATCATCCCGTTTTTTTGGTGTGCTTTATAAATATGAATCTACGCAGAAAAAAAGACATCGGAAGCCTCCGATGCCCTAGAGTGTAGACAAAGTAATTTTGAAGCAGCGGAAGGGCTTGGGAAACAAATTGTTCATTACTTTGCTACGCAAAGCAGGCTTCGCCTGCCGCCCCTTCTTGG